>Ga0306865_1000003_pt1 | contig 209199 bp, 212 predicted proteins | sample AntRauTorckE5431_FD_190441 | JGI IMG/M metagenome (GOLD analysis project Ga0306865, IMG submission 190441) | Saline lake microbial communities from Rauer Islands, Antarctica - Metagenome Torckler E5 #431 (v2) (version 2) | ecosystem: Environmental > Aquatic > Non-marine Saline and Alkaline >... | reverse complement strand
CTATTTGATAATCCTTTAAGTTCTAGATTAGGGAACAGTGCCTTTAGAATCAGGTATCTATTAGAAATGCTTTTGGAACCAGTAATTTCAAATTGAAACTGATTGATTTTTATCGGGGTATAGCTCAGTTTCATTGTTTGTCTCTTTTTTTAATATTCCCTCTGAATTTTAAAAAAGTAACAACAAAACCATAAACAAATCCACTCATGATGTTAGCGACAAAGAACCTTAGCAAATTATCTTTGGCAAATCGGTTTTCTGCATATAGAGCCCAATCAAAATCATAAGCAAACCAAATATCTACAATATTGTAGATGAAGATAAAACCGCCTGCAAGGATTATTACAGATCTCCAAAAGCCTTTGGTAGAGATTACTTTTTGAAACATTTACTTAAGTTTTGGATTATTTTTATGTCGATCATGGTCTCTCTTCGATTTCAAATCCAATTTTTTATCAAAAGCAGATTGCAGATCGATTCCTGTTTGATTTGCCAAACATAAAACAACAAAGACTACATCTGCAAGTTCTTCTCCGAGATCCTTAGACTTATCGCTTTCTTTTTCACTTTGCTCACCATAGCGTCTAGCAATTATTCTAGCCACCTCACCCACCTCTTCAGTGAGTTGAGCCATGTTGGTAAGTTCATCGAAGTAACGTACACCATGTTTATTAATCCATTCATCTACTGCCTTTTGAGCATCTTGTATGTTCATAAGTTTGGTTTTATATCAATCCCTATTCTTTGAATCCAAAATAAATGTCAAAGGTCCATCATTTACGGAGTCTACCTGCATATTTGCTCCAAATCGGCCTGTTTGGATATTACCATGATATACTTCTTTCATTGAATCAATGAAATTTTGATAAAGTTCTTTTGCAAGTTCTGGTTTTGCTGCCTTTGTAAAACTTGGCCTATTTCCCTTTTTGGTAGAAGCATGAAGAGTAAATTGACTTACTATCAAAATCTCTCCTTTTACGTCTTTAATATTCAGATTCATCTTTTCATCTTCATCCGAAAATATCCTAAAATTGGAAATTTTATTAACCAACCAGTCAATATCTTCTTTCTGGTCTTCTTCTCCAATACCTAGATAGATGAGAAAACCTTGATTGATGCTTCCGGCTATTTGAGTATCAATTTCAACTGAAGCTTCTTTGACTCTTTGAAGTATAATTTTCATATTATCTCAAATCTTGATAAGGGTCTTTTCTAAAACTTTCGTCCTCCTCACCTTCCATGATCTGCAAGTAACTTTTGTATCTGGAATAAGCTAGTTCATCTTCTGCCAGAGCATCTTTTACTGCGCAATGAGGTTCTTCTACATGGATACAATTGTTAAACTTACAATTACTTTTTAATTTGAAGAATTCAGGAAAATAATTATCGAGATTATATTTATCAATGTCCACAACACCAAACCCTCTGATCCCTGGAGTATCTATAATCTGACCTCCAAAATTCAACTCATGCATTTCTGCAAATGTTGTTGTGTGTTGACCTTGCCTATGCTGTTCAGAAATTTCCGATGTTTTAATATTCAAAGTTGGCTCAATGGCATTGACCAGTGTAGACTTACCAACCCCACTATGACCGGCAAAAACACTTACCTTGTTTTTCATTAGTTCTTTCACTTTGTCGATATTTTCGCCAGTCTCTGCGGAAATCCCTATGCAGGTATATCCAATACCTCTGTAAAGTTCTGCCAGATATTTCATTTCAGCGAATTCTTCCAAACTATAAGTATCGATTTTGTTAATTAAAATTACTGTAGGAATATGGTATGCCTCGGCTGTCACAAGAAATCTATCTATAAATGTAGTACTAGTAGGTGGGTTGTTGTGAGTGACAAGTAAAAAAGCTTGATCAATATTAGCTGCTATAATATGCGTTTGCTTAGAAAGATTGACAGACTTTCTTATGATATAATTTTTTCTGTCGTAAATCTCTTTTATGATGCCAATGGTATCATCTCCTTTCTTTTCAGTATCAATTTCTACGTGATCTCCAACTGCAACAGGATTTGTACTTTTAATCCCCTTTAGCCTAAATTTTCCTTTGATTCTAGAATTATAAATCTTCCCATCTTCACCTTTGACATGATACCAACTCCCTGTAGATTTATAAACCACCGCCTTCATAATCTTGATTTTAAAATAGATACAAATTTCATTACTGGCTTATTATTTTGTGCTGATGGGCGATAGATTCTTCATGGATCGCTTTTGTAAGACGTTCCACAAAATCCTTAGACAAATGATTTTTTTCTCCTTCTTCTGTGAGTCTATTTAAAACACTATTCCACCGTTCGGGCTGCAGAATTGCTACATTATTTTCTTTTTTCAACTCACCAATATCATCTGCTACACTCATTCGTTTTCCAAGAAAATCTACAATTTGATTATCGATGATATCAATTTTAGATCTTAAGACATTGAGTTTCTTATTGAATTCCTCTGCGCCTTCCTTTTGTCTTATGCGAAGATCGATTGTCATTTGCTTCAAAAAATCGGGGGTGATTTGCTGAGCTGCATCACTCCAGGCTTTATCGGGATTGTGATGAGTTTCTACTATCATACCATCGTAGTTAAGATCTAAGGCTGTCTGACATATATCAAATACCAAATCTCTTTTACCCGCAATATGAGAAGGATCTACAAGAATTGGCAGATCTGGAAATTGATTTTGTAAATCAATAGCTATCTGCCACTCGGGATTGTTTCTATATTTAATTTTTTCGTAAGTAGAAAAACCTCTGTGAATGACTCCAAGATTTTTAATATTGGCATTATAAAGTCGCTCTACTCCTCCAAGCCATAACGCTAAATCGGGATTGACTGGATTTTTCACCAATACTATTTTATCAGTTCCTTCTAGAGCGTCTGCAATTTCCTGAACTATAAATGGACTTACCGTACTTCTCGCACCTATCCAAAGTACATCAACATCTGCTTTAAGAGCCAGATCAACGTGCGTTTTATTGGCGACTTCAGTAGCAATCATGAGACCCGTTTCTTCTTTAGCCTTCTTCAGCCACTCAAGACCTATAGCACCAACACCTTCGAAATTACCCGGACGTGTTCTGGGCTTCCATATACCTGCACGCATTACCGTGGCGTCAGAACCTTTAAGTTGATGAGCTATATTTAGGACTTGTTCTTCAGTTTCAGCACTGCAAGGTCCCGCAATTACTAACGGATGATCCAAATTCATATCCGTTAACCAATTTCTTAATTTATTATCATTTTCCATATCTACAAAATTAACTTTTAATGTCAGATATCAAAGGGCATTTAGATTGCTTTTAAATTTCAAAAAGTTCTTAAAATACTTTCAATACTAAATCCATTCTGAAATTGTAAAGAGATATAATTTGTATTTTTGAACAAAAGTTTAGAAATGTCAATTGAAGTTAGGTCTATTTCAAAATCTTATAAAAATCAAGCAGTCTTAAAAAATATAGATTTTAAGATTTCTAAAGGTGAAGTTGTTGGTCTGCTTGGACCCAATGGTGCCGGAAAATCTACATTGATGAAGATATTGACTGGGTTTATAAGTCCAACTTCAGGTGAAGCGAGCATCAATGGTTTAAAGTTGACTGAAGCCAAAACTGAAATTCAAAAACAAATTGGTTACTTGCCGGAGCATAATCCTATCTATTTAGAGATGTACATCAAAGAATATTTAGATTTTCACGCAAAAATCTTCAACAGTCCAAAAGAAAGAATTGATGAAGTTATAGAACAAACTAAATTGACGGATGAAATTGGAAAGCGAATTTATCAACTATCCAAAGGTTACAGGCAACGCGTTGGTCTAGCGGCTGTCTTACTGCATGATCCCGATATTCTCATTCTTGATGAACCCACGACAGGTCTAGATCCAAATCAACTTATCGAAATAAGAGACTTGATAAAATCTATCAGCAAAAACAAAACCATCCTCTTGTCTACTCACATTATGCAGGAAGTCGAAGCCATTTGTGATAGAGTTATTATCATCAATAAAGGTGAAATAGTTTCTGATAAAAAACTTGAGGATCTTAACGATTCTTCACAACAAGTCATTGAAGTCGAGTTTAATTATAGAATCGAAGAAGTTGCACTCAAAGAAATTGGTAAAGTGATCAACATAGTAAATACGGCTCGGTTTAAATATGAGATTACTTTTGATACGACAGTTGACAAACGTCCTGATGTTTTTGACTTTGCTCATGATAAAGGCTTGAAAATTATAGAGCTTCACAAAAAAAATAAGAATCTCGAAAGTCTATTTATAGATTTGACCAAAAACGCTTAAACTTATAATCACTAATTTTTACTGTTAAAAAACCTCATCCTTAACTATGAAAAGAAATCTCAAATCCTATATCACGATAAGTTTAAAAGGTTTGGGCATGGGAGCTGCAGACGTTGTTCCTGGTGTCTCTGGAGGAACTATAGCTTTTATAACAGGCATTTATGAAGAGCTTGTTACGACCATAGCCAATGTTGACTTAAGCCTGATTAAGACTTGGAAAAAAAATGGGTTTTCAATGATGTGGAAACAATTGAATGGTAACTTTATTTTAGCTTTACTTACTGGTATATTCCTGAGTGTATTTACCTTGATGAAGCTTACCAATTATCTGTTAGAAACCTACCCTATAGTGGTTTGGTCTTTTTTCTTTGGTCTCGTGTTAGCTAGTGTATGGTACGTTGGAAAACAAATAGATCGCTGGACTTTAAAGCTAATCAGTTTCGCTGTTATTGGTTTTATTATCGCATTTGGAATAACTTTATTAGCCCCAGCTCAGGGTATCGATCATCCACTCTATTTCTTGCTTTGCGGAGCAATTGCTATCTGTGCAATGATTCTGCCTGGTATATCCGGAGCCTTTATTCTTGTTTTGATGGGAGGTTACAAATCCATTACTGAAGCAGTTTCAGAATTGAATTTTCAAGTCATAGGTCTTGTTGGTTTGGGAGCAATTATAGGCATTTTGAGTTTTTCTAGGATTCTCAAATGGCTATTTAATAACTATAAATTAATTACCCTGGCTATTTTAACCGGTTTTATTGCCGGATCTCTCAACAAAATATGGCCGTGGAAAAAGGTTATTGATTCTGAAATCGTAAAAGGTAAAGTTGTTATTTTGGATGAAACTTCAATCTTACCTCAATATTATGACGGCGATCCTAAACTTATTTTTGCTACGGTAGCTGCTGTTTTAGGTTTTATATTGATATTGGCTTTAGAAAAAATAGCACAAAAACAACCCTTATCCGATGCAAAGCACTAGAACATTTAGTGATAAGATTTTTCTTTTTCTGAAGGGACTTGCCATGGGAGCTGCCAATAAAGTTCCTGGAGTCTCAGGAGGGGTAGTTGCTTTTGTTGCAGGTTTTTATGAAGAGTTCATTTATTCTCTTCAAAAATTTAATCTCAAGTCCTTGAAGCTTCTTCTTAATGCTAGGTTTGTAAGTTTTTTTCAATACATTAATGCAAAGTTCCTTTTCATTCTCATCTTAGGAATGATCTTCAGCTATTTCAGTGTTTCCAAGTTATTGGATTTTTTTATACAATATTATGAGCTATACGTATGGTCTACTTTCTTTGGAATGATCATCGGCTCTATTTATTTTATAGGAAAGGATTTCAAAATAAGAACTCTTAAGACTATTGTTTTTATTGCTTTGGGAATACTAGCTGGTCTTAGTATCAGTTTTTTAAAACCTGCGACAGAAAATGATCATTTGCTTTTTGTGTTTTTCTGTGGGATTATAAGCGTTTCCGGAATGACTCTTCCAGGACTGTCCGGCTCTTTTATCCTTATTCTTCTCGGGAATTACGTCTTGTTACTCGTTGACTCTGTAAACGCACTTTATGACACGATTGCAGATGTTGTAAAGCTGGATTTCTCGTTTAGTGGAGATCCTAAAAGAGTAAGATTACTGCAAGTTTTAGCTTCTTTTACAGCAGGTTCTATTTTTGGGTTGATAACACTATCTCACTTGCTCAATTTCGTTCTCAAGTATTACAAGAAAATTACTTTTTCAATCATAATTGGTTTTATAACCGGGAGTTTAGGCGTAGTTTGGCCTTGGAAAGAAAAAATTTATAAAACAAACGAAGCCGGAGTCATCGTAAAAGATACAAGTGGTAATCCTGTTTTAGATAATTACGCTAGATTTTGGCCAGATCTGTCTGAAGCAAGCACGTGGATTGCTTTTGCTTTTATTATATTAGGAATTTTAATAGTTTTGAGCCTTGCCTGGTACGGCAAGCAAAGTAAAAAAAGATAGCACATGACAACATACGGACTAATAGGGAAAAATATAGATTATTCTTTTTCAAAATCATATTTCAATACCAAATTTCACAATGAGGCTATCAAAGCTAAATACATCAATTATGATATTGACGACATCAAGGAAATAAAACAGATTGTCAATAACTCGATTGAATTAGCAGGGCTGAATGTTACTATACCTTACAAAGAAAAGGTAATTCCATACCTAGATGAAATTGATTCACAGGCGGAACGCATCGGTGCCGTAAATACAATCAAGATTGAGAATAAAAAATTGATAGGCTACAACACTGATGTTTTTGGATTTACAAAATCCATTTTCTCACTTATTGCACCAAACCATGAAGCAGCTTTAATATTGGGAACCGGTGGTGCTGCTAAAGCAATTAGGCATGCATTAGTGTCAATGGGATACCATATCAATCTTGTTTCCAGAGATAAAGAAAAAGGAGATTATACCTACGAGGAGTTAACTTCAGATATCATAAAAAATCATCAACTTATCGTGAATTGCACACCTCTTGGAACACATCCGGATGTGAATCAATTTCCACCAATACCATTCGAATTTATTGATGAAAGACACCTTCTTTATGATCTGATCTATAATCCTTCAATAACAAATTTTCTTGCCCAAGGCAAAGAAAAAGGAGCTCAGATTATCAATGGAGAGCAAATGCTTATTGCTCAAGCTGAAAAAGCATGGGAGATTTGGAATGAATGAAAGATCAAATCCTCCCCTAATCCCTCCCAGAAGGGGAACTTTAATCTTAATAAAATTCCCTTTCCTTTGAAAATGACCATAGATTAGCTTTACTTATTAGTAAAACTTCTTGTACTTGTATCTAGCAGCAATACCAAGTAAAACCCATGCTACTAAAGCTATAATAATAAATTGGTAACTGATAATTTGATCACCACTAGCGTAAGAATGCAGACCTGTCAGATAAAAATTAACTCCAAAGTAGGTCATCAATATAGACCCGAAAGCCAAAACTGCTCCCCAATTGAAGGCGAAAAGACCTCGTAGTCCTGGAACTAAACGCATGTGAATAACAAAGGCATACACGAAAATACTGATTAATGCCCAAGTTTCTTTTGGATCCCAGCCCCAGTATCTACCCCAACTTTCATTGGCCCATTGACCACCTAAGAAATTACCTATAGTCAACATTACTAAACCAACCGTAAGTGCTAATTCATTAATGATGGTTAACTCTTGAATATTGAGCTTCATTTTCTTGAAGTTTGACTTATTCGTCGCGATAATCAAAATGAGAGAAACTAAACCAATTATGGCTCCCAATGCAAACGGACCATAACTTCCTACAATAACAGCCACATGAATCATTAACCAATAAGAATCTAAAACAGGTTGCAAATTACCAATGCTTGGATCTAACCAGTTCCAGTGCGCTACCATAAGTATAATGGAAGTTACAAAGGCAGTAGACCCCATCGTCAGATCACTTTTACGTCCAAACGCCAAACCAAAAAACATGGTAGCCCAAGCCACATAAATCATGCTTTCATATGCATTACTCCAAGGAGCATGTCCTGAAATATACCAACGCGCAGCAAGTCCAGCAGTGTGAGCAATAAATAAAATAATGAGAAAAACTTTACTCGTGATAATTACATATTTATTGAGCTTATTTTCTTTAAAAATTCTCATGATTACAAATACGATCATGATCAAACTCACGTAAAGATACAGTTGGAAAAGGATATTGAAAATATCAATTTTATTATAAAGAATTTCAGCTTTCACCTTGTCTTCAGCTGGCATAACTTCTTCGCCATACTTTTTTTGAAATGACTTAAGACTTAAAAGCAGTTCATTTGATTGTTCATAATCGCCTGTTTGCCTAGCACTCCTTAAGGACTGCATGTAGAGTGGTAAGATTTGCTTAGTGTAAAGCGTATCAACACCAGTAAAATATCTTTCCTCATCGAGCTCTGTAAAAGCTACCCACTTATTATTCGGATGATCTGGTATCGGGAATATTTTGAATTGCTTGCCAAGTAAAGTATTGTATATCAAATTCACCTTTTCATCTGCGGTGATAAAGTCTTTTTGAAATTGATTTGGGACAGCTGCTTTGTATGCGTCGTCCAGATACTTTCCTAGTTTATATTCTGCAGTTTTAGGTTCGAAAAAATCAGTTAAAGAAACGTATTCTATTTCTTCTTTAACACCAAGAACATGATGTAAACTGTCATTTTTAGCCTTAATTGAAATAAGAGGTGCCGAATACCAGATATTGGGATTCTCCACCATTGAAAGCAAAACCTGATCACTATTCAATTCATTATACTCATCTTTTTTACCAAGTTTTCTAAGTAACTCCGAAGAATACGTATTGATAGGTTTCATTCTACCACCATAATCTTGGATGATAAGTTTACCAAATTTGGCAGCATGCTTCTTGTCTACTTTATTGGCCTGAATCATTTTGATGACCTTGTCATAATCGACTTCAGGAATCATTTCATGTCCGTGATCCACATTTGCTATGCTATCTTGAGCTTGGTTAGGCTCCTCAACAACATTACCATTTTGAGTTTGAGCAAAACCAGTCATTCCAAACAACAAAATAAATAAACTAGCTAATTTTGCTTTCTTCTGTTTGATTTTATCTAATTTTTTCCTTAAATCTCCAAATCTCGAACCTCTATCCACCAATATAGCCATCATTCCTAGGTATAATAAAAAGTAACCTATATAAGTTATCCAAGTGCCCCACCAGTCATTGTTTACAGATAAGATGGTTCCTCCTTCATCAGGATCAAAAGAAGATTGGAAAAAACGATAGCCCTTATGGTCTAAAACATGATTCATATAAATATCATAAGGATAAGAATTGCTGCCATCTACAACTTCCACTTGGCTCATAAAGGACTCATAACTTGGCTGTGGCCTGCCTTCAGTTCCAGGATGCTTTTTAGCGATAAAATCGTTGAGTTTTAAAGCAAATGGGAGTTCTACATCTTTACTGCCATAACTCATATAAACTTCAAAATCACCAACACTTAGTTTTTTCATATCCATCTGATAACCTTTGCCTCCAAGCAATCCTAATTTTTTAGTTTCGCCGTTGGCGGTCACTTGAACGAAAATACCATCAGGATCATTTTTGGTTACCATTTCTTTTTGAACTAAATCGTATCGTCCCTTGATTGCTGGATCGGGAATCACAAACTGCATTCCTCCAACGTTATATAAAGATCGCAATTGTAAATCCTGAATAGAATCTACAGTCAGCTGTCCCTTCTCCTGATCAGCCATTCGCATCCAGTCCCCTTCAAATGGTGAAGTGATGGTAAAACCTACCTCATTATTCCCTACTATATTGATGGCTCCATCTGTTTGTTTATTGAAAGCAAATAGAATATTATGAATATTGGCAACTTCACCAGCTTTCAAAAAGTGATCATGTCTATTGCCTTCTCCAGCTTCAACAATCTTAAGGAAATAGTCTCCTGTTTCGTCTTCTACAACTCCTTCTTCTGCACCCTGAATAAATTCAAGAAATTCTATTTTAACTGGCGTTCCATTGTAATCTGTCTTAATCGTTTTTCCCGCAGTGATCGCAGGTCCAAGATTAATATTGAAATCTTGCTTTTTTCGCAAAGGTTCTCCATCAATCTCACCATCGATAAAAGTTGACAAATAAGTTTTCTCTGAAAGCATTGTATTTTCAACTTCACCTTCCCGAATTGGCATAATACCTTCTTCTCCAATGTAACGTGTCACCCAAGCACCTACTAAAATCAAGATGAATGATAAGTGAAGTAGTAGCGTGGTCCATTTCTTTTTCCGCAACAATTTATATCTGAAGATATTCCCAATGAAGTTGATGACAAAAAATACCATAATCACCTCAAACCACCAGGCGTCGTATATCCATTCTCTGGCGGTAACAGTTGTGTAAGAATTTTCAATAAAAGTACCAACACCCATAGCAACCGCATAAATGATAAAAAGTACTGCCATCAATCGTGTTGAAAACAATATATCTTTGATTTTTTTCTCTAGCATAGTTTCTTAAATAGGAACTGCAAAGATACTCAATACAAGAGGATTTTTAAAGTATAGACCTGGTTACGAACGTTGAAGTTGTGTTAATTAAAAACTCTAAAATCCAAATACTTGATGTTAATATTTTAAATAGTTATCAACGCTAAAGATTAAAGTTTAATTACACCATTTTCTTTTAAGAATTACTGTAAATATTAATTATGGGATTCTTAAGTTTCTATTTTAGAATTAAAAATGAACACTACCTTTGTTTGAGAGAATTAAACTTACAGTGAATGTTTTCAATAGTCATTTTAGGAACAGGCAATGTGGCTACCCACATGTTTCAGGCGTTTCAAGCTTCAGGTGAATGCTCTGTGATTCAGGTTTATAATCATCAACCTGATTCTTTGCAAACCTTTGGAAAATTTACAGCAACGACAACAAATTTATCCGAACTAGAACAAGCAGATTTATACTTACTTTGTTTAAAAGACGATGTCATCGAAGCTGTGGCAAACCAAATTGAAACAAATTCTGGAATTATTGCACACACTTCTGGAAGTCAATCTATAATGAAATCAGCTGATTCCGGAGTCTTCTACCCGCTTCAAACGTTTTCTAAAGGTTCTAAACTAGATTATTCTAAAATTCCAATATGTCTGGAGGCAAATTCAGAAGAAAATTTGAAAATTCTGAAAGCTATTGCAAAATGTATTTCTACAGAAATGTTTGAAATTAATTCTACTCAACGTCAAACTTTACACCTCTCCGCAGTTTTCGTTTGCAATTTCACCAATCACCTCTACTCTATTGGAGAATCGATTTGCAAAGAAGATGACATGCCTTTCGACATTTTGAAAGCACTGATACAGGAAACTTCGAAAAAGATTGAGTCCAATTCTCCTTCCGATGTTCAGACCGGCCCTGCTATCAGGAGAGATCAAAGCACGATTAAAAGGCACTTGGGTCAGTTAAATAATAAAACACATAAAGATATTTATCAACTTCTTACACAATCAATTATACAAAAGCATGACTAATTATAAAGAATTACTTAATAACATCACCACATTTGCCTTCGATGTGGACGGCGTATTCACTAATGGTTCTCTACAAATATCCACCTCTGGGGACCTTATAAGAACCATGAATGTTAAGGATGGCTTCATCGTAAAAGAAGCCCTGAAAGCGGGATACGAAATTATTGTTATTTCTGGTGGAACTAATGAAATGGTAAGGACCCGACTCAGAGATTTGGGTGTGACCAACATTCACCTTGGGGTTGCAGACAAAGTAGAATGTCTGGAAGAGTTTATAGACGTTTATGGCATTAAACCCGAACACGTAGCCTACATGGGAGATGATATTCCTGATATTTACCCGATGAAAATGGTTGGCTTGGCCACCTGTCCACAAGATGCAGTACCAGAAGTAAAAGCTATTTCAGATTATGTTTCTCATAGAAAAGGTGGAGAAGGTTGTGTGAGAGACCTTATAGAGCAAGTGCTAAAAACTCAGGAGAAGTGGAAGTTCTAAGCACAAATCGATAGGCTTATGCATATTCTCAATCTTATAAGATGGAAAAATTTACTGCTCCTAATATTTACTGCAGGACTTATAAGATTTGCTCTGGTGCCAGGTTTTGGGATCCCGATAGAATTGGACCTTTTTCATTACAGTCTCCTCGCTCTATCTATAGTTTTAGTCGCCTCTGGAGGAAATATCATCAATGACTTTTTTGACGTAACCACCGACAGCATCAACAAACCCGATAGACTGATTATTGACCAATTAATACCCAGAAAGCAGGCCTTAAGACTTTATTTCATATTAAATGTTTTTGGGCTAGGAATTGCATTCTACCTATTTATCATACAACCATTTGAACAAATTTGGCTGGTGTTTTACATCATTATCTTCTCTCCACTTACCCTTGCTTTCTACTCCATCTGGTTGAAGCGCATTGCCATTTTAGGAAATTTACTCGTTAGTTTATTGGTAGGATTAAGCTTGTTTTGTTTGGGAATAGCTTTAGTAGATGAGTCTAATCACCCTGTAGCTTTTTTTACATTGGTAGTTTACTCTCTTCTTGCTTTCCTTCTTAATTTTTGCAGGGAACTCATTAAAGACATAGAAGATGTAAGAGGTGACTATTTTTGTCATATGAAAACCCTTCCTATTTTGATAGGGAAAAAACGAAGTAACTACGTTATATTCGGGATGCTATCCTTCACAATTTTAGTTTTACTTTCGATAGTTTTGGCTTATTTCCTAAACCTCAATATTCTAATATTCTACGTGTTTACACTTATAATTTTACCGCTGATATTGATTTCAAAAAAAACCTTGGAAGCAGAATCTGCAAAGGATTACAGAAAAATTAGTTTCAATTTAAAACTTGTATTTTTAACCGGGCTCTGCTCCATGCTAACATTTTTAATTTTATGATTTTAGACAATTTGAAGGACAAAGAAGTTATTTTAGCTTCAGGATCACCAAGGAGACAAGAAATTCTCAAATCTATTGGTGTCGATTTTAGGATCGAACTTCGCTCTGTTGATGAAATTTTCAGTGAAAAACTAAGGCACCATGGAATTAGTGATTACCTGGCAGAACTAAAAGCAGATCAATTTAATATTTTAAAAACCAATCAAATTTTAATCACCGGTGACACTATAGTTTGGCATAATAACAAAGCACTGAACAAGCCAGGTAATCCCGAAGAGGCTTATCAAATGCTGAAATCCCTATCAAACACTTCTCACGAAGTCATCTCTTCTTTTTGCATCAAGACTGTTGAAAAAACTGAAACCTTTTTTGATTCTGCTGAAGTCAAATTCAAGCCACTCACCGACGATGAAATTTGGCATTATATCAACAACTACTCTCCTTTCGACAAGGCTGGAGCTTATGGCATACAAGAATGGATTGGCCAGATTGGCATTTCAGAAATAAAAGGCTCTTTCTATACGGTCATGGGATTTCCCATTCATTTGGTTTACGAGAAGCTTTCCAAAATCTTATAATCTAGGAGAAGTTCAAATTATTTGCAATAGAAATATTTTTTAAATTAGAGTTTTTCAATTAAGGACTAGAACTCTCTATGAGGAATTAAAATAAAACTTATGAAATACATTCTAATCTTATTATTTGTTGTCACTTACAGTTGCAAGACAGAACCTCAACCCGAGTCTAAACCTCATGCAGATGGTGAGCTGCGAAATTTATCTGAAACCTTTAAGTCTTATTGGTATGATGGTAAAGCAGAACTTACAAGTTACGAACTTGAATTTTACCGCTATGGCGAAAAACGAAATGGAAAAGCCATGATGATCTTTGTTACAGAAGATTTTCTGCCTGAGACTCAGGTCAAAGCCAACTCAAAATCAAACCAAACTGTTTCATTAATGAAACTGAATTCCACAAAAAAATTCAATACTGGAATTTATCCTTACAGCGTTATGCAAAGTACTTTTTTGCCTTTGGAAAAGGAAACCCCAGTTCTGAAAATCACTTCAAGCGTTCAGGAATGGTGCGGACAATCCTATGCCCAACTCAATCACAAAAAAGATTTCGAACTGGAAACTCATTCTTATTTTGAAGGTGAAGCAGATTCAAGTTTCAGGATAAAACCAACACTGTCTGAAAACCAACTGTGGATACAATTAAGAATAAATCCAAAACAAATAAAGCCTGGAAAGCACAAACTATTCCCTGACTTTTCTTTCCTTCAACTTAATCACAAAGAGATCAAAGCTTATGAGGCACTTATAGATCAAACTGAAGCTAAATACATTCAAACCACTATTAATTATGATAATCTTGGAAGGATACTTAAGATCTATCAAGAAAAAACCTTCCCTTTTGCTATTGAAAAATGGGAGGAAATTGAAATTAATAAGGCGGATACACTGATTTCTACTGCAAAGAAAATTAAAACGCTTAAAACCAAATACTGGCAGCAAAACTCCAACAAATATTTACATTTGCGCGATAGTTTAAGCTTATAACTTCATGATAAAAGACATTTTTTTTGAATACGAATATCAAATCATCTGGACTACTGTCGTAGTGGTTGGATTACTGCTGTTGAGATTAGGACTCAAACAATCTGCAAAACGTATTGCCAAAAGAGATGAGCTTAACTTTGCAAGAACCAGACTTATTTTCAAATACATAAATGTTCTGGTATCCTTCATAGCTTTGTTCTCTTTACTTCTTATTTGGGGTGTGGAAGTTCACGAGCTTACCCTGATTTTCTCCTCTGTTTTTGCGGTTATAGGAATTGGTCTTTTTGCTGTATGGTCAATCTTAAGTAATATCACTTCAGGAGTCATCATGTTTTTTTCCTTTCCTTATAAAATTGGAGATAAAATTAAAATTCACGACAAGGATTCGCCAATAGACAATGTCATTATTGAAGACATAAAAGCTTTTCAATTACATCTAAGAACAGATAAAGGTGAATTAGTGACTTATCCTAACAATCTATTCTTACAAAAACCAGTGACATTGCTCAAAAAAGATGCTTTACTGGAACGGGATGAAAATATAGATCGTTAAAAAGCATTGAAATAGTTCTGTATTAACCATTGAGGCTAGTATATTTGATTAAAAATTTTTGAAATGATAAGATCTATTGTCTGCAGTTTTTTAATTCTAATAAGCTACTCTTCATATGCACAAGCACCGGACAAACCGTCTTCATCAGAAATTTTCCAAAACCTTAAAGAACTAAACTTTCTAGGAAATGTCCTTTATATCGCTGCTCATCCAGATGATGAAAACACAAGCTTAATCACTTATTTTTCTAAAGAAGTTAATGCTAAAACTACCTACCTCTCTTTAACAAGAGGTGACGGAGGACAAAATCTTATAGGTCCTGAACTTGGTGAAGAGCTAGGTATTATTCGAACTCAAGAACTGCTCAATGCTAGAGAAATTGACAATGGACGACAGTGGTTTTCCAGAGCTATAGATTTTGGATATTCTAAAACCCCAGAAGAGACTCTAAAGATTTGGGATAAAGAAAAAATTCTTTCAGATGTCATATGGGCCATCAGAAAACACCGACCAGATGTGATAATTAATCGTTTTGACCACAGGACTTCTGGCAGTACGCATGGTCACCATACCTCGTCAGCGCTTTTGAGCATGGAAGCTTTCAGCCTTGCAGGAGAAAAAGATCAGTTTACTTCTCAGCTCGATTATGTAGAGCCTTGGTCTCCAAAACGTAGCTTTTTTAATACCTCCTGGTGGTTTTATGGCAGTCAGGAAGCTTTTGAAAAAGCTGATAAATCCAATTTTATCGAATTGGAAATTAATAAATACTACCCACTCGAAGGCTTATCCAATAATGAAATTTCTGCTTTAAGTCGGAGTCAGCATAAGTCTCAAGGATTTGGGAATACTGGTTCTCGTGGTGATAAAGTTGAATACATTGAACTGATCAACGGAGAATCTATTGATGGGAATAATCCTTTCGCTGGAATAGACACCTCCTGGAACCGAATACCTGAAGGGAAAAACATTGGTGAAATTTTATACCAAGTAGAAAAAGACTATGATTTTAAGCAACCGTGGAAAGTTGTTCCAAAATTATTGAACGCTAAAAAATTGATAGATGAAATCAATGATAAATTCTGGAGAGAACAAAAAAGCGAACAGATAAAGTCGGTGATTACAGCCTGTCTTGGTCTTTTTGTAGAAGCAAAAAGTGAGCTAGCTTACGCTACACCAGGTGATGTTTTGGATTTGGAATTTGAGCTTATCAATCGTAGCCCCATAAATATTCAATTGAAGTCAATTTCTCATTCAGGTCAGGAGATTGATGTCAACTCAACTCAATTGAAAAATAATAATGACTACAAATTTTCAAGTCAGTTAGAATTAAATTCAGAAGATAGTTTCACAACGCCATATTGGCTTGAAAATAAGGCTGAGCTAGGAATTTATACTGTAAATGATCAAGACCTAATAGGTTTACCAGAGACTCCAAAACCGATTTTATTCAACTTCGAATTTGATATTAATGGAGAAGCGTTTGCTCTTACCAAACCTCTTATCTTTAAGTATAATGATCCTGTAAAAGGGGAAGTTTATCAGGATTTTGAAATCCTACCTGAAGCTTCTCTTAGCCTGAAGGAATCCGTTTACATCTTCAAAAATTCAAGTCAAAAAACAATAGATGTTGATGTGAAGGCCTACGCTGATAATTTGAGTGGAAAACTTGAATTGAATAGTTCTGAAAATTGGGACATCACCCCAAAATTTCATAAAGTCAGTTTAACAAATAAAGGAGAAAGTAAAACTTTCACTTTTCAGGTCACACCAAAGTCATTTGGAGAAGTGAAGGTAAAACCTCTTTTAAAATTAAAAGATAAAACTCTTTTTTATAAAGTTACGACGCTAGATTATGACCATATTGGAACTCATAATATTGTTGAAGAATCTTCTGCTCAGTTCGTTAACCTTGATATAAAAATCAGTAATAAAAAGATTGCTTACATCCATGGAGCAGGTTCAAGTGTTGCTGCAAATCTTGGAGATCTTGGCTTTAATATTGAAGAATTTTCACCTGAAACGATTTCTGAAGAATTATTGAAAGACTTTGATGTGGTCATCATGGGAATTAGAGCTTACAATATTTATGATGTCTTAGCTTACAAACAGGATATCTTGTTTGAATTTGTTGAAAATGGCGGAACCATGATTGTTCAATATAATACAAATCGAGGCCTAAAAACTAAGAATATTGCTCCATTTCCTATGCGAATTTCTCGTGATCGAGTAACAGAGGAAGAAGCAAAAGTAAGATTTATCAATCCAGAACATCCTGTTATTAATTTTCCAAACAAAATAGCACAAGAAGATTTTGAAGGCTGGGTCCAAGAACGCGGCTTATACTTTCCGGATCAATGGTCTGATAACTTGACCTCTATTTTATCAATGAATGACAAAAACGAATCTCCCAAACAAAGCAGTATTTTAGTAGGCAAGTATGGAAAAGGTCATTATGTTTACACAGGTTTAAGTTTTTTTAGGGAACTACCGGCAGGAGTAGCAGGAGCTTATAAATTGATGGCCAACTTAATTTCGATAGAATAGTATGTCTAAAAAGCCTGAAAAATACGTTTGGAAATCTGCTTACACTTGGATTCTAATCTGTAACGCGATTTATATTCTTGGCTTTTATATTTTCATGAATTGGTTTCAAAATTAAAATAGATTCATGGACACTTTAGACTTTATCATTTTGTTTGCGACTCTTGCTTTTATCGTTGTCTACGGGAGTCTGAAATCCAGAAAAAACGCCAATGTAGATGATTTCATAAAGGGCGGAAATAAATCTCGGTGGTGGACTGTTGGTCTGTCTGTTATGGCAACTCAAGCCAGTGCCATCACGTTTTTATCGACTCCTGGCCAGGCGTTTCACGACGGGATGGGCTTTGTTCAGTTTTATTTTGGCCTACCCATTGCAATCATTATTATTTGTTTGGTTTTCCTTCCAATTTACCACAGGCTCAAAGTTTACACGGCCTATGAGTATTTGGAATCCCGCTTCGATCTAAAAACTAGAAGCCTTACTGCTGGTCTGTTTTTAACACAAAGAAGCTTGGCAGCTGGGATTACCATCTATGCGCCCTCAATCATTTTGTCTGCAGTTTTAGGATGGAACCTGTTTTATCTTAACATAATGATCGGGATATTAGTCATCATTTACACGGTGACTGGAGGAACACAGGCGGTCAATGTTACTCAGAAGCAACAAATGGCAGTAATTTTTCTTGGTTTAATCACTGCTTTCATGCTAATATTCTCCTACTTGCCGGACGAGATAACCTTCAACAAAGCAATGAAAATTGCTGGAGCAAATAATAAACTAGATGTGTTGGATTTTTCTTTCAACTTTGATAACCGCTATACATTTTGGAGCGGCATCATTGGCGGGAGTTTTTTGGCTTTATCCTATTTCGGGACAGACCAAAGCCAGGTACAAAGGTACTTGTCAGGAAAAAGTCTACGAGAAAGTCAGATGGGTCTAATTTTCAATGCCATCTTAAAAGTGCCTTTGCAGTTTTTCATTTTACTCATTGGTGTAATGGTTTTTGTGTTTTATCAATTCAACTACTCCCCCATCAATTTCAATCCAGCAGCCAAAGATGCCGTTACAGCTTCGGAATATAAATCTGAATTTGAAGCGTTAGAGTCACAACTCATTAGCATTCAGGATAAAAAAACAACCTTAGCCAATCAATTTGCTAATGAATTATCTACTGCAAAAAGTGATAATTTACAAACACAACTCAGTCAACTAAACGCTGAAGAAGTTGAATTGAGAGATGAGGCTAAAGCCATCATTACGAAAGTGGATGAAAAAATTGAAACCAACGATAAAGACTACGTGTTTATCCATTTCATCATAAATAATTTACCAAAAGGTCTGGTTGGATTGTTGCTAGCCGTCATCCTTTCAGCGGCTATGTCATCTACAGCATCCGAATTGAATGCCTTAGCTTCTACAACAACTATCGATTTGTATAAAAGGAATAAGAAAGGAGCTATGAGTGATAAGCATTATGTCAACTCTACCAAGCTATTCACTTTAGGCTGGGGGATTTTTGCAATTATATTCGCCTGTACAGCCAGCCTATTTGACAACTTGATTCAGTTGGTCAACATTATTGGTTCTATATTCTATGGTAACGTTTTAGGCATTTTTCTATTGGCATTTTTTATCACTTACGTAAAAAGCCGCGCCGTGTTTATTGCAGCCATACTCACACAAATCATTGTAATCATTGGCTATTCTGAAGATTGGATGCCTTATTTATGGTTGAATTTATTTGGTTGCGCCCTTGTGATTGGCATTGCTATTCTGATACAATTTTTCACAAAAAAACCGACTCAAAATATTGAATCGGTGTAGAAATATGAAAATACTTTTTATTATTTAGCTCCCCATTCTTTTAATGAATCTTCATTCATTTTTATGTAATCTGCATTACCAGCTTTTTTCGCTCCAGCTAATGAAGCCTTTGCAGTCTCAATAGCTTTATCCTTTTTCCCATTGGCAGCATAGATAAGTGATTGCTGTCTTAGCATCCAATATGGTTTATTTTCGGACATTTCCATACCTTTTTCCATCCATTCCTCAGCTTGGGCTAGGTCTTTATTTGCACTTAAATAGTAAATAGCAGAATTGAAATAATCGTTTGCAGAAGGGCCATCCATAACTGAGTTGATATTCGACATTACGAGTTCATCTGTTGGAAAATCGATTGGAACTTCTACCATTGTTTTCTCCCAGGATATCTTCAGATGGGCTTTTTCCAAATTGATATTGTCAAAACCTATGGTAAAGGTTTCTACATGGTGGTTTAGAGTTTTTGTGGGAACATTGATCATTGCAACTACTGCATCCTCGTTCCAGGTTACTGGCAATCCCCAGTTGTCAATGTCCTCATAAAAAAAGACATCCCAGCTGTCTTTTTTTGGAATACTAAAAACTGCATAGCTTCCTGCAGTAAGCAGTTGACCTTGAACTTCCACATCATCTGAAAAAGTAATAATTGTGTTTTCGTTAGCACCAGTTCGCCATTTTTTATCGAATGGTACAAGTTCCCCAAAAACCACTCTTTCGTTGGCTGATGGTCTAGAATAAGCAACCATAACTTCTGAAAGGCCAACATTTTGGGTTAAAGTAGAGTTAGGACTGGGTTGAGGAGTTTCAATTTGTGAATATGCAAAAACTGAAAATACCAATGTAAGTACTGTAAAAATTGTTTTCATGTCTGAATCTGTATTTAAATTTATTTATTCTGAAAGATAAGAATTTAAGTAGATCAAAAATCTGACATCTTGAAAAATAGTAATGGAATAAGCTTTTCTAAATACTTATCTTTGTGAAAAATTTTCAAAATGGATCTAAATCTTATTCCAAAGTTAAAACATAATAATTCTTCCAACTTTTTTCTTCTTGCTGGTCCTTGTGCCATTGAGGGTGAAGAAATGGCTTTAAAAATAGCTGAGCGAATTGTCAAAATAACTGACAAACTGGAAATTCCTTTTGTATTTAAGGGTTCTTTCAAAAAAGCAAACCGAAGCAGGATAGACAGTTTTACAGGAATAGGTGATGAAAAGGCACTTAAGATTCTTGAAAAAGTAAGTAATACATTTGATGTGCCTACAGTGACAGATATCCATCAGGAAAGCGATGCTGCGATGGCCGCTGCTTATGTAGATGTTTTACAGATTCCAGCGTTTTTGGTAAGACAAACCGATCTTTTGGTAGCTGCAGCAGACACTGGAAAGGTGGTAAATCTTAAGAAAGGACAATTTATGAGCCCTGAAAGCATGCAACACGCTGCTCAAAAAATAAAGGATTCTGGAAATAATAAAGTGATGATTACTGATCGTGGAACTATGTTTGGTTACCAGGATTTGATTGTTGACTTCAGAGGGATTCCTACGATGAGACGTTATGCTTCAACAGTTCTGGATGTTACGCATTCTCTGCAACAGCCCAATCAATCTTCTGGAGTGACTGGCGGAAGACCGGAAATGATTGAAACCATTGCCAGAGCAGGAATTGTAAACAACGTCGATGGTCTATTTATAGAAACTCATTTTGATCCTAGTTCTGCAAAAAGTGATGGAGCTAATATGCTTGACCTGGAATTGCTGGAAGGCCTGTTGACAAGACTGGTTAAAATCAGAAAAACCATCAATCAGTTTTAGTCCTCTTTTTCTTCATTGAGATCAATCATATCATCCAAAGCGGAGTTAACTTCAGTCTCCGTTTTGGTAAGGATATTTTTACAAAATTTAATCAACTCTGAAGCCCGCTTTACTTTTTTTGTAAGCTCGTCTACAGAAACGGAATCGTTTTCTATATCAGAGACTATGATTTTAAGTTCTTGTAAAGCGCTTTCGTAGCTTTCAGTTTTTTTCATTAGGTTCAATTTTTATAACATTACTTTCAGCATAACCGTCTGCAAATATCGTTTTTAATCGATCCCCAGGTTTTAGTTCTGTCGAAGATTTTATAATTCTATCGTTTACCAAATTCAAAGTATATCCACGCTGGAGTAAACGCTCTGGAGATAAAAGATTGAGTGTGGAGGATAAGTGATTTAAGTATTGATATTGATTTTTAATTTTATTTTTTGACTCTTTATCTAAAGTCCTGGATATCAGGACTAAGTCCTGGTCTTGTTTCTGAAACTTTTGTTTGGAAAGCCAGCTAAGTTGATAACTAGAGCGAGACAGACCATCGAGTTTTGCTTTCAAAAGGGAAGGAATCGTGGATTTGATACGTTGCCTTTGCTCCTTCAGATTATATCTATGATTTTGTAAAAGAATATTGACTTGTGTTTTAAATTCCTGATGTTGATGCTTTAGGTCTAGCTGTTCTTCTTTCAGTTTGAATTTAACTAAACTTTGGATTTGCAAATTCAGGTTTTTGAGCTCAACTAGGCGTTCCTGAAATATTTTGATGAAAAAATAAGCCACATCTGTAGGGGTGATTTTATTAGCGTAAGTCACCATTTCTACAAGGGTTTCATTGGTAGAATGTCCTATTCCAGAAATCACTGGTAGTGGAAACCTTGCTACTTTGGAAGCTAGTACAAAACTATCGTAGCAACTGAGTCCCACGTCTCCTCCTCCACCTCTTATAATAGTGACCACGTCAAACTCTTTTTTCCTGCTTTCAATACATTCCAAGGCTTCTGCTATGGAGGTTATGGCTTTATCTCCTTGTAATAAAGCAGGGAATAGTTCTATTTCAAAATTTAAATAAGAATAAGATTCAGTGATGATATTTATAAAGTCCTGATAACCTTTGCTTGTTTGTACAGAAATGACAGCTATACGCTTTGGAATTTTCGGGAAATTGAGCGATTTATTTAAGTCAAAAATTCCCTCTGCCTTAAGGCGTTTAAGACTTTCTAGTTTTTCTTTTGCCATTTCACCGAGTGTGAAGCTAGCATCAATATCCAGAATGTTGAGGGAAAAACCGTAATTAGGATGATAATTGACTTTGGTTAAGATCAACACCGTCATGCCTTCAGCAATTGGTTTTTTGGTAATCTCCTCAAACTGCTGAGCTATGCGCTTGTATGTATCGGCCCAAATTGTAGCTCGCATTTGAGCTAAAACCTGTCCGTTTTGCTTTTCTACAAGATCTGGATAACAATGCCCGCTTTTGGTATAGGCGTTTAGTTTGGCAATTTCGGTTTTGATCCAGTAGGGCTTGTTGTAATGGGTTGTAATCATCCTCTGCAAACTTCGGCCGATGTCCAAAAGTGTAAAAACAGAAGTTTTAGAAGTGGAAGACATTTTTATTTTTTGAGATAGCGTTCTTTAATAATATGAATGTGGTGCTTCTGGTGTCCACACAAAATGAATGGAATAACCCTTACAGAAAACGGTCCACCGCTAGCCTGCCCTGTATGGGTCAGCACCTTATTATCAAAACTTTTATAAAGAAGAATACTCGAGGACCTGACTATTTTAAATTCCTCCAATAAGTCATCCATAGATCGCTGATTTGAAAAGCAATGTTCTGCGTAATAATTTTCATCATAGCCTGGAAGCTCTGTAAAATCTTCTCTTGCAAACCTTAAGGCGCAATTGACAAAAATACGCTCAGTGTCTATAAGATGCTGAAGAATCTGTTTTGGAGTCCACTTTTCTGGTTCATAGCGAAATTCATGTTTATCTAAAGGAATAGAATTAAAAAAGTCAATTAACTCGCTTTGCTGTTCTAGGGCTTCAAAAAGTATTGTTTTTGAAGAAACCCTATTAAGATATAAATCATAATAGGGTTTGTATTCTTTATTTGAAATATCTTGTTTGCTTGTCATTTATTCAACACGTTTTACATATTGACCATCTCTTCTGTGTTTTTCTTCTCTAAGTAAAGCCAGTTCCCTTCCGGTTTGACCTTGTACTGAAGAATTTTCCTGAGCTCTTCTGATTAAGTAAGGAATTACATCTTTAATGGGCCCAAATGGCATAAGCTTTATGGCATTGGCATTTTCTCTACCAAGATTGAAACTGATGTGATCACTCATGCCATATAGCTGACCGAACCAAATTCTATCGTCCGATAAGTGAAGATCTTTCTGACTCATCAATTGAAGAGCCATATAACTACTCACCTCATTGTGTGTCCCTATAAACTGTGAAATATCGTTAACATTGTCAATGCAGTAACACATCACCGCATTAAAGTTGACATCTGTTGCTTCCTTATCTTCACAGATTGGTGTTGGATAACCATGCTTTTTTGCTCTTGCATTTTCTTTCTCCATATACGCTCCGCGCACAGTCTTAAAACCAAGCTTAAACCCTTCTTCCTGTGCTCTTTCGTGAATAGCTTTTACATAGGACAAACGACCCCAACGGTAACATTGTAAAGTATTAAATATGATCGCTTTTTCTTTGTTGAATTTTCTCATCATATCCTCAATGAGATTATCTGCAGCATCTTGCATCCAGCTTTCCTCGGCATCAATAAGAAGCTTGGTGTCATTATCATAAGCTGCCTGGCAAACCTTTTCAAATCTGACCTTTATTCTACCCCATTCTGCTTGTTCCTCATCGGTAAGAGTATCATTTGCAGTAACTTTTTCCCAAATTTCAAAACGGCCCAGACCTGTAGGTTTGGCAACAGCAAATGGAATTTCTTTCACACCTGAAGCATATTTTATAATTTCAATTTTGGTGTTTGCAGCTTTATCAAACTCTTCCTCAGATTCTTTACCCTCTACTGAATAATCCAAAACAGTGTAGACATTTTCTTTATGCATTTTTTTGACAAGAGGCATACAATCATCTTGACTTACTCCTCCGCAAAATTGTTTGAAAATCGTCGCCTTAACCAAAGGTTCTATAGGAAGTTTTATATTGAGTGCAAAGTTTGTTAAAGCTGTAGAAACAGGAACAAAATATGGCACATTCATCATTGAAAAAAGAAACAATGCACGTTTTAAATCTTCATCAGATTTTAAAACAAAGGCATGTTTTGTGTCGTTAAATATTTTAGTGTCGATCATAGTTTTTAAATGTGGTCAAATATAGTTATTGATGTAGTATTTTTGCATATTCAGTAGTCAATTCTAATAATCTTAACACAGCTAATAAAGGATGAACACCCTACAATTAGAAACTTACAAGATAGCTTTTCAAGATACAGCTTACATCGAGTTAAATGAACTCATCAAATCTCAATCTTATTCTTCACTATTTATTTTGGTAGACTCCAATACTCATGAGTTTTGTTCTAAATTCCTTTCAGAAAAAATTGAAGCTGATGTCAATATAGAGTGGATTGAAATCGAACCAGGAGAAGAACATAAAACCCTACAAACATGTAACGAAATATGGAAAACACTTTCTGAAAATGGTGCAGACAGAAAATCTTTACTTATTAATCTTGGTGGTGGCATTGTAACAGATATTGGAGGGTATGCTGCTTCCTGTTTCAAAAGAGGTATCGACTTTGTTCATATACCTACCACATTACTTGGAATGGTTGATGCTGCTATTGGCGGAAAAAACGGTGTAAATCTAGATAGTTTAAAAAATCAAATTGGCATCATAAGACCTCCAAAATTGGTCATGGTTGACGTTGGTTATTTGGCCACACTTCCTCAAGAAGAAATGAGAAGTGGTCTTGCCGAAATGCTTAAACATGGATTGATTGCCAATGCAGACGACTTCTTTGCTTTTGAAGATTTGTCTCAGTTTCAGGTGGAGAAATTACCTGAACTAATTCGAGACTCTATAAAGGTGAAAACAAAAATCTCTGAAAAAGATCCATTTGAAAACGGACTCAGAATGGCTCTCAACTTCGGACATACTTTAGGGCATTCGATAGAATCCTATCATATGGAGTCTTCAGAAAAAACAAAATTACTACATGGAGAGGCTGTTGCTATTGGTATGATCTTAGCCTTAAAATTATCTGTTGAAGTTCTTGAATTCGATAGCGTAAAATGTGATAAAGCGAGTCAGGTTATAAAAACATATTTCAAACCTGTTGAATTTTCAGATAACGACATCTCGAATATAAAAACATATCTAAAGCACGATAAAAAGAACTCTGCTGGTAATATTAATTTTGTTCTACTGGAAGATATTGGTCAGCCAAAGATCAATTGTAAAGTAAGTGATGACCAAATAAAAAAGGCTTTTGCGTATTACAAAAGCCTTTCGTAGCATTTATTTTCGTGTAACCTAACTTAACGCAGCTTGTGGTTCTGAGCGTTCAATTGACTCTGAATTTGCTAAATAGCGTTCTGCATCCAAAGCTGCCATACATCCGGTTCCTGCTGCAGTAATTGCCTGACGGTAAACTTTATCTTGAGAATCTCCACATGCAAACACACCTGGATAATTGGTATTTGTAGTTTTTGGTTTGGTAATAATGTAACCTACATCATCCATATCCAAATATCCTTTAAATATGTCGGTATTTGGTTTATGTCCAATTGCAATAAACAAACCTGTGATCTTAATTTCGTCTTTCTCTCCAGTTTTACTGTTTACAATTCTCAAACCTTCAACAACCTGATCTCCTAAAACTTCATCAACTTCACTGTGATAGCGTAAATCGATATTTTTAGTATTCTTTACTCTATGTTGCATCGCTTTTGATGCTTTCATTTCTCCTTTTCTTACTAACATGGTCACTTTCGTACAAATATTGGCTAGGTACGTTGCCTCTTCACAGGCGGTATCTCCACCACCAACAATAGCAACATCCTGTCCTTTGTAAAAGAATCCATCACAAACCGCACAGGCAGAAACCCCTCCGCCTCTTAAACGTTGCTCACTTGGTAAACCAAGATATTTTGCAGAAGCACCAGTAGAAATTATCACTGTTTTGGCCTCAACCCAAGTTTTATTGTCTATTTGTGCTTTATGTATACCACCAACTTTATCTGACAATTCAACTTTGGTCACCATACCTATTCTGACATCGGTTCCAAAACGCTCAGCTTGTTGTTGTAACTCAACCATCATCTTTGGTCCATCAATTCCATCTGGGTAACCAGGGAAATTGTCAACCTCTGTTGTGGTTGTAAGTTGGCCACCTGGTTCCATTCCTGTATAGATAACGGGATGCATATCTGCTCTTGCTGCATATATCGCTGCGGTATATCCAGCAGGTCCTGAACCTATGATGAGACATTTTATACGTTCTATATTCTCTGACATAACTTTTAATTTTAAACAAAGATAACAAGTTTTTTAGGATACTTATAGATGATTAAATTCCTTGTTAACATATAACTATAACAAGATCTTATTAAAAATGAGTAGTTATGTTTGAACTAAAATTGGAAATTAAGTTTACTTAAATATTAAAGACAATAATAAACTTGACTTATTTTAATAAATTTGAGTAAAATCTTACCAGATGAATAATGAGCTTTTAAAGCAGCTTGAAGAAAAATATAAAGCCCTTGGAGAAAATCCCGATAATTATCTCAAAGGACTTCTTTATACAAAACCAGTAAACTATTGGGATTATATTGAGGTTGATACTCTTTTATCTTTACAAAAACCTAAAACCAATTTTGAAGACGAAACTGTATTTATTGTTTATCACCAAATTACAGAACTTACTCTTAAGCTCATGATCCATGAGATCAAACAACTTTTAAGAATTAAAACCTTTCATACGGAAAGTTTTTTTATTGAAAAAATAAGAAGACTTGTAAGATACACGGATATGCTCATTACTTCATTTGAAGTAATGACTGATGGTTTAAATTATGATGACTACAATAAATTCAGAATGTCACTTACTCCGGCTAGTGGAATACAAAGTGCTCAATTTCGATATTTAGAGATAATGTGCACACCCGTTTTAAATCTCGTTAACAAAGAAGGACATAAGAGGCTTTCTAAACAACCTTCTATGGATGAAATTTTTGAAAACATCTATTGGAGAGACGCAGGTTATAATAGAGAAACTGGCAAAACCTCTCATACTCTAATGGCTTTTGAACAAAAATACTTAGAAAGTTTCAAAGACCTTACTGCAGAAGTAGCTGGAAATACTGTCTGGGAGCAGTTTCAGAAATTTGAAAAGCCTTCCGATAATTTAATTTTTAGAATGAGGGATTTTGATCATCAGTATAATGTCAAATGGCCCAAAACTCATCTCAATACAGCAAAAAAATATTTAGAGAAAAAAGGAGAAACTAAAGAAGGTACCGGAGGATCTCCATGGAAAAAATACCTTCATCCCAAACACCAACAGCGCAGTTTTTTCCCTGGCTTATGGAAAGATCTAGAAATCTTAGATTGGGTATAATATTTGCTATTTTTGTAATATGAACGCATTGAAAGTTATTTTTAGTTTCATCCTGATACTGAGCTTTTCTAAAATTAAAGCTCAAACTGACTTTGAAATTTTCGAGGTTAGATCTATTGTTTCATTAAGTCTTAACTCCGACCCTTTCAGCGTTCTTACAGTAGGAAAAGAATTCAATCTACCAGAAGTGAATATTTTTAAAGATAAATTCGCAGAACGTCCAGAAGTAAACATGGTAGCAGCTGCAAATAGAAAGGCCTACAGAGCTCAACAACAGCAAGAACAGCAATTCTCTTTTGTAGAAAGACAGTCGGCTATGTTTGGTAACTTTAAACCAAAGTTTGATAATACTTCTACATCTCCATGGTCACCCTCTTACCATCAGCAGCCCATTTATTCCGATCTCAATCGCATAAAGAATTCGGCTTATGAAGATCTTGGTGACAAATTTAGCAGAATGTCTCCATTTTATCAACTTTCACCATACAGAAGAAGTTCAAGACCAATGTTTTACCTGAGCCGGTAGATTACTTTGTAAGAAAAATTCCAACGCCATTTTCAATAGTAATTTGACGCTCTTTGTATAAAGTACCAATTGCTTTTTTGAAAGCCTTTTTACTTAGATGGACAGTATCATAAATCAACTCAGGTTTGGATTTATCATGTAATGGTAGAAAGCCGTCTTCGGTTGCTTCCAATACTTCCATGACTTTTTGGGCATTTGGCTCAATACCTCTATAACCAGGACGCTGCAGAGAAACATCAATCTTATTATCAGGTCTTATTTTTTTAATGATACCTTTAAGACGATCCCCAGTTTTCAAATCTTGAAAAACCTCATCTTTGTAGAGTAATCCAATATGGATTTCATTAATGATTACATTATAACCCATTTCTGTTGGGTTAGTTACGATTAAATCCACATCATCAAAGTGCTCCACCGTTAAAATTGAATTATCAACAAATTTATTAACGCGACTTGAAGCCACAAGACGATTGGTTTGCTCATCCAGGTAACAAAAAATAAGATATTGCTCTCCTTTCAGCATTTTATAAGCTTGCTCCATGTGCGGAACAAAAAGATGTTTTTCTAGTCCCCAATCCAGAAAAGCTCCAAAATCATTGCTATCTACACAAGTGAGATAAGCAAATTCGTCTAGCATTACTTTTGGCTCCAGCGAAGTAGCTACAGGACGCTCATCAAAATCCAAGTAAACAAACACCTCAAGCTCATCTCCAATTTCAAAATGGCTTGGTTTGTATTTGTTGGGAAGAAGAACTTCATCTCCAGCTTCATTTTTTAAAAATAATCCAGGAGGGGTATCTCTATCAATAGTTAAGGTATGCTTTACGCCTAAGTCTAACATTCAAAAATAATTTAGAATGTAAAAGTAATCAAATTTAAAATTGAAACTGACTTAGTTTGAAGTGGACTCTGTTGTTTTAAAATTTAAAACCGACTGGAAGTCAATATGCTTTCTCAGATAGTCAAAATACCCAAGAAGCACTTTATCATTTTCCAATCTTGGTGTGAAGATTTCGATCAATTGTGGAGATCTATTTCTTTTAAAAAATAAAGGTAATTCTCTGTCAACATCCACTAAATCATGCGCTACTGTATACTGTAATTGATACATCTCACACAGTTGTTTGGCGTTGAGGTTATGCGTAGTTTCAAAATAATTGGCAAAATAGTCTTCATCTTTATTTCCAGGAAGTATTCTAAAAATACCACCGCCAGAATTATTAAGAAGAATGATTTTAAAATTTTTAGGAATATAGTTATTCCAAAGTGCATTGGAATCATAGAAAAAACTAAGATCGCCAGTTACCAATGTCGTTGGCTCTTGGCTGGCGACTGCATAGCCAATGGCTGTAGAGGTGCTTCCATCTATGCCACTAGTTCCCCTGTTGGCAAAAGCATTGATTTCTCGTCTGGAATCAAACAAATTTGCATAACGAATACTGGAACTGTTGGCAAAATGAACTGTTTCATCTTGAGGTAAATGCTCAAATAAACTATAGTAAAAAGCAAAATCAGTAAATCCAATTTCATTTTTATAATGTTTTCTATACAACAGAGTTTTCAATCGAATGGCATTCCAGCTTTCAAAATAGGAAGACTCGATTTTGGTTAGTGATGAATTAGATTTTTCAAAAAAAGAATTGACCGAAGTTTCAAAATGCTGAGTCAAGCAGAAAAAGGTATCATTTGCTTCTCTTGGATCGATATGGAAATGCTTTTTAGGCTGAAATTGTCTTAGAAACTTTTTAATCTTTTTGGATACAATTAATCCTCCAAAGGTAATAAGCATGTCTGGCTGTAGCGCCTCAAATAATTTTTCAGTATTAGCTTCTGACTCGATAGGAGCTAAAATTGAGTCTATATTTGTAAAGAAATTTCTGTCTGATATATTAGAAGTAATTTCAGTCATGACAATAACAGAAAGGTCTTCCGAAAACAGTTCGAGGAAACTTTCATCAATTTTTTCATCCAAATTCACCCCTACTAAAACCAATTTTTTAGACGAAGTATTCCAAGAATTAATAAAATCTGAAACATCGATTTTAGCACTATTTGGTTTCAAAGACGCCAATTTGGGGATTGTAAAATCCAACTGATCTGTTTTATTGTAAAGTGGCTCATCAAAAGGAGCGTTTATGTGGACTGGTCCCTGATTCCATATAGCAGTTTGAAGTGCTTTGTGAGTTTCTTTAGTATTGAAATCTAAAATAGATTGATCTCCAGAATTATGAAAATCAGATTTTAGGTTAGCTGAGTACAAAATATGATTTTTAAAAACATTTGGCTGTCTTATGGTTTGTCCATCTCCGACATCTATTAAGTGCGGAGGCCTGTCTGCAGATATCACTACCAAGGGTAAATTGCTGTAGAATGCTTCTGATACTGCTGGATAATAATTCAATAGCGCTGAACCAGAAGTACAAACCACAGCCACAGGAGCATTGAAACGCTGAGTCATGCCAAGTGCAAAAAAACCAGCACAACGTTCATCAACAATACTGTAGGCATTTATTTTGGGATGATTTGCTAGTGTTATCGTTAAAGGTGCATTTCTGGAACCTGGCGAGATTACTACATGCTCTATGCCATTCAAAACACAAAGTTCGACGATTAGTTGAGCTGTTGGAATGCTAGAATAGATCTGATTCATAATGCTAAAATAAGAGGGGAGATTTCTAAATAGCTATAGTCTTACAATTTATTATAGCACTTTTAACATCGTCCTAGATTTATTGACTGTTTCTGTCCATTCATCTTCGGGATTGCTGTCTTTTGTGATGCCACCGCCCACATATATATTAATTTTTTCGTCTGCATAACTCATACAGCGCAAGTTAACGTACAAATTGGAAGCCCTAACTATAGATTTATAAGCTTGATTTTCTTGATTCCTGGTTCTACTGGATCTTTGGTTATGATACGGCATGTTGAGCTCTCCAAAATATCCAGCATAAAACTGCCTTTCATAATTTTCATTAGCCTTCAAATACTGATAAGCCTTTTCTTTAGGCAAACCGCAAACTGCCGGAGTAGGATGTAACTGTTTTAAAACATCCCCCAGATTCGATGATTCCAGAGTCGCCGTAATATCCGTTCTTAAATGCAGAAGCTCTCCTGCTTTATCTGTATTTCGCTCAGAAACCTCAAGGGTTTTTGTATGTTTTTTTAGCCCGTTTACAATTTCATCAGTCACGATTTGTTGCTCATCCAGCTCCTTTTCGGTCCAATCTCTGTCTTCCCCTACTCGCTTAGTTCCAGCCAGCGCCATAGTTTTAAACTGTGTTCTGTGAGTTTTAGCAAGAAATTCCGGAGATGCGCCGGCCCACAATCCTACTTCAGGATGAAACCAAACATAGGTAAAAGCTTCGGGATAGAACTGTATCAATTTCAGCAATAATTCAACCGGATTTTGCAAATCATAGTCTGCAGAGATCTTTCTAGAAACCACAATCTTTCTTACCTCATCAGTCTTAATTTGATCTATCGCATTGGCTACCAGTTTTATGTATTCATCTTTTTCGCCAGGATCTTCTTTTATTCTGAATTTGCTTTGCGATTCCACTTCATAATCGATGAGCTCAAACTTTAAAACCTCAGAAATAGCTTCAGGAAAGACGATGGGTTGGGATAAAGGCTCAAAAGCCGAGAATATAAATCCAGACTCATCGTAACGCTGAAGGTGACGTAGCTCTGAATCCTTTGGAAAAAAACAGCGGACGTCACTTGCGTTTGGGAGATGATAAGCCACAAAAGGCAATTGTGAAGTCCAGGCCTCCTCAATATGTTCCCGTAGTTTTTGCATTAGCTTGCTTTAGGTAGAGCAATGGTTGTCAACTTTACTGCTGAAATAAGTCTGTTTTCAACATCTGTCAACTTGATATCCCAAACCTGAGTGGTTCTCCCCTTATGAATAAACTTTGCAGTGGCAAACACATTACCTGAACTTAAACTCCTCACGTGGTTTGCAGAAATTTCCAAACCACGAATCATGAATTTTTTAGTGTCCAAAAAAACAAAACAAGCGGCGCTTCCAACACTTTCTGCGAGAGCTACCATGGCTCCTCCGTGTAGAACTCCATCCGGCTGATGTACTTTTGGGGTCACTGGCATCTTTGCAACAAGGAAATCTTCACCTACATCTACGTAGGAAATATCTAGGGTTTCCATCAACGTATTTTTGGTATAAGCATTGCACTGCTCTAATATCTTTTGTTTATCCATTTTTCAAAAATTGAATTCACAAAATTACGAAAGCAAAGCCATCACTGCTATTAATACAGAATATTTTAAAAGACTTTTATGGAATTTAGTTTAGATTTATATTTTTTTGAAAAAAGACTTCAAATAGCTTTCAGAGATTTTTCCCTGAGTCGTAAAGCGATTATGATGCCTGTTAGAATCGGAATTATAATTCGGAAACCATTTCCATAAGAAACCACCTGCGAACCAATCTTCATCCCAAATACTTTGATGTAAGCCTTTCAATAAATTAAGCTGCGCTGTTTCATTGCCTGAGGCTTCTTTTCTTGAAGATTCCCAAGGCTCTTTACCTGCATAATCAATACTTCTATAACCATATTCAGTAAAAAGTATTTTAGAATTATAATCTTTAGAAAAGGACTTTAAAGCACTTTTCAATCCATGCCAAGCAAAATTGACTTTCTCTACACTTGGAGTTTTATTTTCAGAGATTGGAAAATAGGCATCAATTCCAATGTAGTCTAAACTATCCCAAAATATAACATCATCATATTTATCCCAATTTTCGGCATAAGTTAGCTTTCCAGAATAAATGGATTTCACTTCTTCAATAAGCTCACACCAAAATTCTGTTCTTTCCGAAACAAAACTGTTCAATTCTGTTCCTAAACAAAAAAGTGAAACTTTATTTTTTTCAGCCATACTTGCAAATGCTAAAATATAGGCTTTGTAATTCTCTTCGAATTGGATCCAATCTTCCTCAGAAGTCATTGCAATATTGCCTGTAAAAGCCCCGCTTGCAACCCAGATATGAGGCTTTACCATAACTTTCAATCCCAATGCCTGTAGGGTTTCCACATCAGATTCTATTCCTGCAAGGGTTTCTCCAATCCATTGTCTTTTGGTATCAAAAAATAGTTGAGCTTTTTCTGCTTTAGGCATGAAAGCATAAGGCATTACAGCTATATAATTACTTCCAATATCTCGAAGGTCTTTAGCATTAGCATCATTTATAGTTGATCTTGAAGCTACCATGCTCATTCCATTAATTTTAGTCAAGGACTTGTCTTGAGCAAATACCAACAGAAAATTGTTGAGCATGAAAAATATGATAAGATAAAGTCTTGAAAATTTCATGTCAAACAAAATTAAACATTTACTTTGGTTTGAAAATTTTTAAATTTTAAGTGAAGTGAGCCTTACTAAAAACGTTAATTATGAAACCACAAACACCTACTCTACTCTTAACACACTTACTCAAGAAACCAAAAATGTTTGGATAGCTTGCCACGGCATTGGTTTTTTGAGTAAATTTTTTATCAGTTATTTCGAAAATCTTGACCCAGAATTAAACTATGTCATTGCACCACAAGCGCCTTCAAAGTATTATCAAACAAAAGCTTACAAATATGTCGGCGCCTCATGGCTTACCAAAGAAAATAGAGAGCAGGAGATTGAAAATGTTCTGAATTATCTTGACGCAATATTACAAACAGAGAAATTGCCAGAGGGTAAAAACATTATTCTTTTGGGGTTTTCACAAGGAGTTTCTGTGGTGACTCGTTGGCTGGCACAACATAAAGTTAATTGTGATCATTTGGTGATCCATTCAGGGAGCATTCCTAGTGAATTTGACTCAACCAGCTTTGCATATCTTCCCAACTTAAAAACATCAATCATCTACGGAACTCAGGATGAATACCTAACAAAAGATAGGATTTATTCCCAACTTCAACTGGCAAGACAAATCTTTCCTAACGTCCCAGAGGTGATTAAATTCAATGGAAAACATGTGGTACATCCAGAAAGTATCAAGAAAATTTCTGAAATGTAAATTTATGAGGAATCATTTTTTAGATTTAAAAAGAATAAAAAGGTAAGTCTTAAATAAAGTTTAGTACTTGATGCTTATGATTTCTATTGGACGTCGTTCTTCGCCGAGTTTGAAATCAAATTTATCTCCTTCTTTTTTTGAAGTCATCGCTTTAGCTAATGGAGATATAAATGCTATCTTTTTCAGCTTTACATTGGCTTCATCTACTCCAACGATTTTGAACTCTTGTAAATTCCCGTACATTTTAAACTTTACCGTAGAACCAAATCTTACTTCATTCTGATTTTGACTTTTAGGTTCAATTATTTGAGCAGTTTTTAATCTTTCCATCAACAATTTGAGTTTACCATCTATTAAAGATAATTCACGTCTTCGCTCAGTTTCATCTTTTACCTCAAGTTCTACACGTTGTTTCTCTAGAGAATTTTTCTCTTCATTCAAAAGCTTTTTTCCGTGTGGAGTCACGTAATTTATTTCATTATCTGGCAATGATGCTCTTGGAGGAACAACTATTGGTTCTTCCTGATCACTTTCTTTTACAAATCCTCTACTCATACATATATTTTTAAAACTCTCTAACTCTGAAATTTATAACGGTAGGCCTTAGAACTTATTTATATTAAAATCTTTAAAAGTTGCTTAGGTCTGTTTAATAAAATCAAGACAAACCTTTGATATAGGCTTAAAAAATAAAGCTGTACAAAATGAAGATTTCATTTTTGTACAGCTTTACCTAACAAACTAAATAAACAACCATGAACTTACTTCTGATCTCTTTCTGGAGGATATTTCTCCATTATTTTATTTACTATTTCATTAATCTTTTCTTCTTTCTTATCCATGTCTAGACTTAAAATCCCAGTACCTAAACCCTGCCAAACCAACTCATTTTTTTTGGCATCTATTAAGTCAATATAAAGTGTTCCTTCAATGTTGGAAGATACAGTATTGAAACCTCCCGGTCCCCAGAAATATGGATTCCAGCCCCAACCGTATCCAAAATTATTCTGATAAATATTTACATTTTCTCTAGTTTCAGTAAAAATACTTACCAACAAATCAGAGTTAGTGGTTTTTACCATTTCTTTAGCTACCAATTCTCTTTCAATAGCTCTAAGAATTCTTTTTTTATCTAAATCTGAAATCTCTGCAGCATCAATTCCTGGCTTATAAAACGCAAAAGAATTATATAAATTAAAATCTATTTCTTTATCATAATCTGTTGCGACTTTTATAGAAGAACAAGAAGTGAATGAAATTATACTTATTAAAATTAATGTTACTTTTAATAGTTTCATGTTTTAATATTTTAATTGATTAATCTCATTATTTATTGAATAATACAAAACAATTAGTATGCCGTTTGTTGCAATTAGATAAATCTAATTGCAATTGTTTTGTTTTTTCTTATCATAACCGTATGGACAGTGCCTGCATCCGCTTTTACAGCAATACCCTCTTTTTAAATGATATTGTTCTGTAAAACACCTGTAACCTTCTTTTGTTAAATAAAAATCACCTTCCTCGAGCGGAATTTGCTTTTTAAAGTAATTCATCTATCAAATTTAATTAAACCTTTCTTTAAATCGAAGATAAGGCTTTAATTTTGAGTTTTATTTTATAAGTTATTATGAGTTCAATTTCTTTTTTTGAAAAAAACTATGATTCTGTTACAGAGTGTATTGGAAATTTTAATGGAATTGATTTGTGTATAAAACGTGAAGACCTCATTCATCCCGTAATTTCAGGAAATAAGTTTAGAAAATTAAAGTATAATCTTCTTGAGGCTAAAAAAAGAAAAAACTCAGAAATATTGACTTTTGGGGGAGCTTTTTCTAATCATATTGCAGCGACAGCAGAAGCTTGTTCAATTTTAGGACTTGAATCTTTTGGAATAATTCGTGGGGAAGAATTGGGAAAGGACTTAGAAAAAACCTTATCGACTAATCCGACTTTGGTTTACGCTCATCAAAAAGGGATGCAGTTTTATTTTGTCACTAGAAGTGATTATAGGAATAAAGAAAATATCCCAGTTGTAAAATCACTGATCGAAAAGAACCCATCAATTTTTATAATTCCTGAAGGGGGAACCAATTTACTTGCTATAAGAGGATGCCAAGAAATTATAGAAAAGGAAGATGATTTTGACGTGATATGTTCATCTGTTGGAACTGGCGGAACTCTTGCCGGACTAATTGAAGGTTCTAAGAGCCATCAACACTGTATAGGGTTTAGTGCTTTGAAGGGTGATTTTCTTCAAAAAGAAGTTTCAAAGTGGACAAAAAAAACTAACTGGTCACTTCAGACTGATTATCATTTTGGAGGCTATGCAAAAGTAACTTCAGAATTGATTGAGTTCATTAACACTTTCCAACGCAATTACAATATTCCGCTCGACCCTATTTATACAGGGAAGATGTTTTATGGCATTTTTGACATGATTCAATCCGGGTTTTTTCCTAAAAATACTCGTATTTTAGCGGTTCATACTGGAGGACTTCAAGGTGTCGAGGGTATGAATCAAACTTTAAAACAAAAAGGATTACAAACTATTAATAGCTTATGAAATATACTTTCGTTTTTAGTTTTTTGTTTCTGCTTATGATGATGTCTTGTGGAACATCAAAGAAAGCGAAAACAGCTTCAGTAGAAAAAAACCGAGATCAGTACCGAAAAACCCAAACTGAGGAAAAACAATCCGAACCCAATAAATATATTGATTTGGAAGATCACCTGGATGAAGATATCCAAGATGAGGACCTGACTAATCTAAATGCAGTTGAGCTGTATATTTATAATTATGCCGGAATAGCTCAGGAAGAAATGAGATTGTACGGCATTCCCGCGAGCATTACTATAGCTCAAGGAATTCTTGAGTCTGGCTCTGGTAACGGGAATTTAACTCGACGTTCCAACAATCATTTTGGGATAAAGTGCAACGGATGGGAGGGTGAGAAAGTGTATCACGATGATGATGAAGCTCAAGAATGCTTCAGGAAATATACGAATCCTCAATTCTCATTTAGAGATCACTCTTTATTTCTATTTGAGAGAACACGTTATAATTTCCTATTTGATTATGATAGCGATAATTACAAAGCTTGGGCCAGAGGCTTAAGAAAAGCTGGGTATGCAACAGACCCAAGATATCCTGAAAAATTAATAAGCCTAATAGAGCGCTATCAACTTAACGAGTTTGATAGAGCCGTTTTGGGTAAAACAGCAAATATTCCTTTGCCTAAACCTAAAAGATTAATAAGCACAGGAACAGAATTTTACAATGTAAAAAAAGGAGATACACTTTATAATATTTCTGAAAAATTCGGTATCTCAGTTGAAGAATTGAAAGTAATTAATAAATTGGGGCATGACCTCATTCAAATTGGTCAACAACTAAAAGTTAAAAACTGATATTATGATATATAAACGAAGTAGTGCATTATTTGATGAAGCCAAAAAATACATTCCTGGAGGTGTCAATTCTCCGGTAAGGGCTTTCAATGCAGTTGGAGGAGATCCAATTTTCGTTAAAGAAGCAAAAGGTGCCTACCTGCATGATGAAGATGGCAATAAATTAATAGACTATATTTCATCCTGGGGTCCAATGATTTTGGGACATGCTTTTCCTTCTGTTGTAGAAGCTGTTGTAGAAAAAACTAAACAAGGAACTTCATTTGGAATACCAACAGCATTGGAAACTAAAATTGCCAAACTAGCTGTAGAAATGGTACCCAACATCGATAAAATTCGATTTGTCAATAGTGGTACTGAAGCCTGTATGAGCGCAGTAAGATTGGCAAGAGGCTACACCAGAAAAGATAAAATCATAAAATTTGCAGGCTGCTATCATGGTCATAGTGATTCATTCCTGATACAGGCAGGAAGCGGAGCGGTAACTTTCGGAGAACCGAATTCGCCCGGAGTTACCAAAGGAACAGCTAAAGACACACTTTTAGCACACTATAATGACCTTGAAAGTGTGAAAACAGTTATCAAGGAAAACGAAGGTGATATTGCCTGTATCATTATAGAACCTGTAGCCGGTAATATGGGATGCATTATCCCGAAAAAAGGCTTCCTGGAGGGTTTGAGACAACTTTGCGATGATAACAATATTCTCTTGGTTTTTGATGAAGTTATGACTGGTTTTAGATTGGCACCTGGCGGAGTACAGGAGCTCTTGGGAGTAAAAGCTGATATAGTAACTTTCGGTAAAGTTGTAGGTGGAGGTTTACCTGTAGGTGCTTTTGCTGGAAAGGCAGAGGTGATGAATCATCTTGCACCAGATGGACCTGTATATCAGGCTGGTACTTTGAGTGGAAATCCTTTGGCTATGGCAGCAGGTTATGCCATGTTAACCGAACTAAATTCCAACAGAGACGTTTTTGAAAGTTTGAGTAAGAAAACCGAGTATCTTCATGAAGGCATGAAAAAAGTCCTTGATGATGCTGGGATTGTTCATCAAATCAATAGAATTGGCTCTATGATTTCAATTCACTTTTGTGAAAATCCTGTAACTGACTTTAAGTCTGCTGCCCATGGTAACAATGACAAATTCAAAGCTTATTTTCATGGCATGCTGGATCGTGGAGTCTATATGCCTCCAAGTGCCTTTGAAAGCTATTTCTTGAACGATGCATTATCTTATGAAGACATTGACCACACGGTAAAAGCTCTTTCTGAATTTGTTCATGAATTGAAATAATTTTAAATAAAATTTTAGGTAGTTTGACTGAAAAAGTTAATTTTATCCAAATTAAAAAATCATTTCATGGAAACTAACCAAACTCAACCGCCCAAACCGAATAGCCATATGCCAATGGCTATTATTTCAACTGTAATTTCAGTTATTGCTTGTAGTATTATTCCTTCTACCATCTTTGGTATTATAAGTATTGTTTATGCTTCTAAGGTAAATTCAAAGTACAATATGCAAGATTATGAAGGTGCTGTGAGGGCTTCAAAAAATGCAAAAACCTGGTGGATAGTAACTATTGTATCAATAGTGGTCCTATTTATTATAGGTATAATCCTATTCACTTCTGCTTTTGGAGAAGAATTTATGGATAAATTTATGGAAGAATATCAGAAAGAATTGGAAAAGGCTAATAGATAAATGCTGAGTAAAAATCATTTGTTTTTAAAAATAAGTATACCCGTGGTAATTCTTGCTACGGGTATATTTTATTATGCTATTAACCCAAGTACTTCTGCATATACTCCAAAGTGTCCTTTTCATCTTTTAACAGGCTTTCACTGTCCTGGTTGTGGCTCCCAACGCGCAATTCATGAAATTTTACACGGAAATATCTGGATCGGTTTACAACACAACTTTTTAATTCTATTTTTAATCTTTATTGCCTCCTACAAAGCTTACACTTCTTATATAAAAGAATCTCCGGAAAAGAAAACTGAAAATCTTTTACAAAATAAAGTTGCACCTTGGTTAATTTTAGCTTTAGTCTTAGGGTTTTGGATTTTAAGAAACATACCTTTGGAACCGTTTCAAATTTTAGCGCCATAACGCAATATGATCATCTTACAAATCTTAGTCTTATTTATAAGTATTTCATTCTTTTTTTATGGGTTAGGGTGCTTTTATAGTCCCAAAATGTTCGAAGAATTTGAGAGGTTTGGACTAACTCCAGCTCAAAGGAAACTTACAGGTTTCTTCCAAGTACTCGGAGCAGCTGGGCTAGTAGCTGGATTCTATTTTGAGCCAATTTTAGGTTTTGTTGCCGCAATTGGACTTTCGGTTTTGATGAGCTTGGGATTTGGGGTGAGGATTAAAATTAAAGATAATTTCATTCTGTCCTTCCCCTCTTTGTTTTTTGCCCTTTTGAATCTATTCGTAGCTTTCAGGTTTTTTAGCTTATTCGATCTGTTTTAGACGAGTTCGAAGTACCATGGAATCGTAAAGCTGGAAATGATCCAAAATATAATATTCAAAAGAAAACCTACTTTAAAAAAATCTCTGAACTTATAATTTCCTGCACTATAGACCATAGTATTAGTTTGATAACCTATTGGGGTCATGAAAGTAGCTGAAGCTGCTATCATTACAGTGATGAGAAAAGGCAAGACTTCAACTCCAGAAGTATGAGCAATGGCAATAGCAATCGGGGTCATGAGTGCTGCAGAAGCATTGTTGGACATAACTTCTGTAAGCAGCGATGTCACCAAATACAATCCAGAAATCACGGCTATGATTCCAAAAGGCTGCAATTTATTCAAAAGGGCCTCGGCAATTAAAATATCTAGTCCTGTTTTCGAAATAGCCAGGCCCAAACTCAAAGCACCAACCAGCAAAAAAATAATCTTCCAGTTGATGGCTTTATATATTTCCTTCATGCTAAGAATTTTGGCCAAAACTAAAATGATCACAGCACAAATAGAGCCTACCATGATATCTAAAATTCCAAGACTAGCCAGAACAACCATAATCGAAATGAGAGAGATTACTATTGCAAATTTCTTTTTGTCAAATTCTGTAAGGTGATTTTCAGATAATAGGACAAAGGGCGTATTTTGTCCAGCCTCCAGCTTATTTAATTCTTTTATATAATGTGATTTTACTTCAGCTAGGATGACATCACCAGCGCTAAGTTTGACATCGTATAAATCGTTATGCTGTATGTCTTCTCTGTGCTTTATGGCAAGTGGTATTGCTCTAAATCGTCTTCTGAAATCGAGTTCCCTCAAAGTTTTTCCATGAATTTCTGAAGACGATGTAATCACCATTTCAACCAAAGCAGAATTTTTACCTGACAAATCATTATCGCCAATTTTCAAAGGGGAAACCGTCAGCGTCTTAGTTTTTCCCTTCAGAGATTTCAACTTTTCAACATCACATCTTACCTTTAAAATATCACCTTCATTGAGTTCAAAATCACCGGGGGGGAGTGTGAACTGGCCTCCATCACGTCGCACTTCAATGATATCCATTTGGAATTCTGTAACCAGTTCAGAATCCATAATTTTTTTTCCTATTGAAGTTGAATTTGATAACAACTCCACTAAGGTGATATAATTATTCACTTCAAACTTATCTTTTAGATCTTTGGTACGTCTGGTTTTTGGAAGTAGCCGAATGCCCAAGATGGACATATAAACCACCCCTACCACTAAAAGAATTCCAGCTACAGGAGTCATTTGGAACATTTCCACTGCTTTTTCTCCCTCCTTTTCAGCAATACCACTTACCAAAATATTTGTTGACGTCCCAATAAGTGTACACATTCCCCCAAATATGGAAGCAAACGAAAGTGGGATTAACATCTTTGAGGGACTCTGCCCTGAGGTATGAGCAATCTGAATAACAACAGGAATAAAAACAGCAACTACTGGAGTATTATTAACGAATGCGGAAATAATCGCAATCATAAACATCATCATTAAAATACCACTGTTGAAATTGTATCTAAATATATTTGACAAACGATGAGCTAAAACTTGAAGAGCACCCGTTTTGAGCAGAGCAGCGCTCAAAACGAACATAAAAGCAACGGTAACTGTAGCCTTATTGCTAAAACCTTCTACACCTTCCTGTGGGGTAATCACTCCTGTTAATACTAAAATGATCATTATCGAGATGGCGACAAGATCGATTGGTAAAGCTTCAGTAGCAAATAGAATGATAGCAAGAATAATGACACAAATAGTAATTATAGCGGCAGTGGTCATTGAAAATATTTTTGCCAAATATAGAATAGTCTACCAAATCTATAGACTTTATATAAATAAATTTTATTCGAATAATATGAGGTTGAAGTCATTATTATTTAAAATAGGATATAAAAGAAAGTTGTTGTGTTACAAAATTGATTTCCAAGACCTCACCAGTTTTGGAAATCTGTGAGGTCTAACACTTAAAAAATATACTTTAACCCTATATTAAAAGCATAACTTCTTAATGAGATAAGATTTATTACAAATGAGAAATTAAATTACTTTCTCGTTTTATAATTTCACTCAAACTTGCCTGCTTAAGAAGTTCTACAGTCTTCTGTTTGACCTCAAAAAACACATCACGAATTCCGCAAGTCTCTTCATCCTTGCATTCTTCGCAACGTTCGTAATATTTATAAGTCACACAAGGTAAAAAAGCAATGGGACCGTCAAAAAGACGCATAACATCAGCTAAATTGATTTCTTCCGGATCTTGAAGAAGAAAATAGCCACCACCTTTCCCCTTTTTACTGGCGAGAAGCCCTGCTTTTTTCAGGCTAAGCAATATAGATTCTAGGAATTTTCTTGGAATACGTTCTTTTTCAGCAATCTCACTTATAACTATTGGTCCTTCCCCAGTTCTTTTAGCTAAAAAAACTAAGGCATTGATGGCGTATTTTGTCTTTTTGGATATCATTTCAACAAATATATCATTATTCAACTTTAAAAAACTGAAATTGAAATTGTAATTTGCATCTTCAATTCCTCAATAATAAACATGTCTTTAGAACTGATTCAGAACAGCCTTTCACACCTAAAAACTTATTTTGGTTATGATAGTTTCAGAAAGAATCAGTCTGAAATTATTGAACATGTTCTTAATAAAAACGATGGACTTGTTGTTATGCCTACAGGTGGTGGGAAATCTATGTGTTTTCAGTTACCAGCTCTGGAATTTGAGGGTGCTACGCTTGTAATTTCTCCACTTATTGCTTTGATGAAAGATCAGGTGGATGGGCTTAGAAGCAATGGAATTGAAGCAGATTTTTTTAATTCAACACAGACGCCAGAGACACAGCAAATTATCAAATCAAAAGTCGCTAATAAGGAACTTAAACTACTGTATACAGCCCCAGAAAGCCTGTCTGGACTTCAGGAAATCTTAAATGAAAACTACATCAGTTGTGTTGCTGTAGATGAAGCACATTGCATATCGTCGTGGGGGCACGACTTCAGACCTTCGTATCAACAGCTTGGTTTTTTAAAAAAATCTTTACCCAACACGCCGGTTTTAGCCTTAACAGCAACGGCAGATAAGACCACAAGAAAAGATATTTTAAAACAACTTAGCATTCCGAGAGCTAAAGTATTCTTGTCTTCATTTGACAGAGAGAACATCTTTTTGGAAGTGAGAAACGCCAACGAGCGCATGAAGCAAATTGAAGATTTCTTGCTGAAAAGAAAAGATGAAGCAGGAATTGTTTATAGCTTGAGTCGGAAATCTACCGAGAAACTAGCAAAAGACTTGACTCAAAAAGGTTTTAAAGCTAAGGCATATCATGCTGGCCTGGATTCTGAAACAAGGTCTAAAATCCAAGAAGAATTTGTTTACGACAAAACTCAAATTATTTGTGCTACGGTTGCATTTGGGATGGGTATTGATAAGTCTAATGTACGGTGGGTGATTCACTATAATATGCCCAAAAACATAGAAAGCTATTACCAGGAAATCGGTCGTTCTGGAAGAGATGGACTCACTGCCAATGCACTGATGTTTCATTCGTATGCCGACGTCATTCAGTACAAACGCTTTATCGAGGATGGTAAAAACAAAGAAGTTCAGGAAGCTAAGCTGGAGCGAATGAAGCAATTTGCTGAAGCTACCTCGTGCAGAAGAAGAATTTTACTAGGTTATTTTGGTGAACACCTCACTGAAAATTGCGGATTTTGTGATGTATGTAAAAATCCACCGAGATTTATAGATGCTAAAGTTATTGCCCAAAAAGCACTTTCTGCAGTAGCAAGAGTCAAACAAAAAGAACCCATTGGTGTCATCATCGATATTTTAAGAGGAGCCAAAAATGCTGGTATTTACGATAAAGGTTATCAGGATCTCAAGACCTTCGGAATCGGAACTAACATCAGCTGGAAGGACTGGCAACATTATATTTTACAACTCATCAATTTAGGCTATATCGAAATTGCATTTCACAGAAAAAATGCTTTGGAATTTTCGCCTTTGGCTAAAAAAGTTCTTTTTGAAAACGAACAAGTTTGGCTCACCAAACCTAAAGCCGATCAGCCTGGTTTTGTAGAAAGTAAAAAAACTATAAAAACTTCCAATTTATTCAATCAACTGAAAAAATTGAGAATGGAAATTTCTGTGGAAGAAAATATCCCTCCTTACCTTGTATTCAACGATGCAACACTCAAAGAAATAGAAAAAGAAAGACCACAGAATGAGGTAGAATTCAAATATATAAGCGGTGTAAATAGCTTGAAAGCTGAAAAGTATGCGGATGAATTTATAGACGTAATTAAGTTATTCAACAAGAAGAAGAGAAAGAAAAAAGTATCTACTTATGACGAAACCTACGAACTTTATCAAAAAGGAAAAAGTATTGATGAAATAGCAAAAGAGCGTAATCTAAAACCAACGACCATAGTTTCTCATTTATGCACCTTAGTAGCCAAAAGCAAACCTATAGATCTAAGTGAACTCGTATCGAAAACTGAAGTGAAAATGGTGGAGAACAGTCTTAAAAAAGCACCTTATGAAGGAGTTCTGAAGCCTATTTATGAAGAGCTAAATGAAAAATTGAGTTATGAGAAAATAAGATTGGCACTGGCAGTTTTGGAAATGTAACTATTCGTTTTTGACTATGACTGTACTTGCTTTCACGCCGGTCAACAAATTCCAAACATTTCTTGATAATAACTTTGAACCATCAATTATTTTTAATTCTGCAGTATTAGGACCAGCTTCACCTTGGTTGAGAGCTATGAATTCAATTTTATTAAAACCTATTTCAAGAGGTATTGTTATCTCTTTGTAAGCATTTTCTAAAAGTAAGTTTTGAACAATGACTTGACCATTTACCTTTATCTGAACTCTATCACCATCAAACATCATATGATCTCGACATATGAATGTCATTTTATCTGATGAGGTCACAAAATCACCAAGACTCATATCTTCAGCCCATTCCTCCTTCATGCCTTTGTTTTCATCTTCAGGCTTTTTGTTGAGCTTATCCGTCCAGATTTCACTTGGATTTGTATACTGAGTTTTAGGTTTGAAATCTACCCCTTCTTCATTTTTAGCAAATATGTCTTTGACTTTGCTTCGATTGGGTACGCCAAGTCGATTAAAACCTGAGGTAGAATTCGAAGATTTAAACTTCGGATTATTGATCACTTCAGACCCACGGGTTGGAAAATCCCGATTTTGAGCACTAAGCACTATTGAACTCAATAAGAAAAGTGAAAAAATGTATTTAAAATAGCTCATATTAACAAATATATTAAACTATGAGCATGAAATGCAATACACACCTAATCTTTATTAAATAATTAATACTGGAAGGCTTGGAAGTTTCCATGATGAGTTTTGGAAATAGGTGACATTTTATGCGCTAAGTCCAAAACTGGAAGACCATCTTTTGTTTTTGTCAGTTCTGGATGCGATTTTAGATTCAACTCTGTTTTCAGTTTTTTTAAAAAATCAGATGAAGAGCCAAAAAATCTCTGTGTTGTTCTAAAATTAACTACTTCAGAATAGATAAATTCCTTAGTTTGAATTGTTTTTGTTGAAAGTTGATGTCCGTTATAATTAAGCTCCCCAAAATCTGAGTCCTTAAACTGACAAGTAAAAGCAAATGGATTAAAAAAAGTTTTGAAGCTTAGATCTCTTTGAAAGGCTTTATAGGCAGATTCCTTCATCGTCCAGATTCTCCAGAAGGTGTTGATTGCATTTGAGCTCGAAAGTACAAGATCAATTTCTTCAGGTGAACAAACTTTTTCAAGATAACGAGGCCGGAAAATATTCGACTCCTGCTTTGCTTTGACTAAATCGACAATGTCGTTTCCGATCACTTTGCTGAAAGTTTCTTTTGGATCACCTCCACTGTTGCTTCTACATTAGTCATTTTTTCCATATCATCATTTTCAATCCTAATGTCAAATTCATCCTCAACATCTAGTACAATATCTACCAAATTAGCCGAATTAATTTCAAGATCGTTAATGAAATCTGACTCTTTTGATAACTTTTCGAAGTTCTCTTGATTGTTGATGTAGGGCTTAACTATGGTTTTTAGTCGTTCTTGAATAGCTTCAGAAGTCATATATTTTTGAGAGCAATTTACTAATTAGTTTTTATAATCAAGTCTCAAAACATCAAGCTTTCCACTATCAAATTCAGAAGAAAAGAAAATGAACTTCTTAAAAATTATTATTCACTTCTTGTTTGCATCTAAAACTTTCAAACAAGAAATTAATGCCTGTCATGATCAAAATTAAAGATAAAGTTCCGGCCAGTATCCACTGCCAGGCCGGTGCTTCGCTGTGCTTCAAAAACCCACTTTCCACTAGCGCAGAAAGGCCGAATCCAAGCAAACCAGTTCCTAGTCCACCAAAAATCCAATAGCGCTTTTTGAGTTGTTGTTTATTCATTGGTATACGATTTTAAAATTACACAGGCGTTGACGTCCCCAAATCCAAAACTAGCCTTCGCTAAAAGATTTATCTTTTTTTCAATAAGTTTTCTGGGAATTTTATCTTCGTCGATGAGTTTCAAAATATCAGGATGGACCATCTCGCAATTGAGATTAGGAAAGATAAATCCCCCTTTTAATTCCAAAACAGAACTCACCAATTCAAGACTACCGGCCGCCGCCAAAGCATGACCAACATGGCTTTTAAGTGAATTGATATAAGGAAAATCTTTCCCTGTAAGCCTTAAAGCCTGCGACCAATTCTCAATTTCGGTAGCATCCATAGCCGTCGCTGTAAGGTGTCCGTTGATAAGGTCAATTTCTTCTGAATTTACTCCTGCATCCACTACTGCTTGCGAGATGCAGCTCTTAACGGCCGTGGAGTTGGGAGCCGTCATACTTCCATGCTCTCGCTGACCACCAGAGTTGATATGTCCACCTAAAACTTCGGCATAAATGTTTGCGCCCCTTTCTAAAGCAGATTCCAAACTTTCCAACATTAGCGCTCCTGCCCCACTCGACGGCACAAAACCTGAAGCTGTTGCCGACATGGGCTGAGACGCCACTTCTGGAGTATCGTTATATTGATAAGGTAAAATTCGTAAGGCATCAAAACCGCCCCAGACATAAGGTCCGGAATCACTACAACTTCCTACCAGCATACGCTTAGCTTTTCCGTATTGAATACGTTCACACCCCATTAACAGAGCTTCTGTGCCTGTGGTGCAAGCTGAAGAGTTGGATGTTACCTGATTGCCACAGCCTAGTTTTCCGCCTAAAAAGGCGCTAATACCACTGGCCATAGTTTGCAAAACGCTGGTACTTCCCAATCTCCTGACTTGCTTATCATCTATTTTATTAAACGCTTCTCTTAATTTTTCAACACCAAGAACACCAGTTCCGAAAATGATTCCAGTATCTGTATCGAGTTCGTCATTGATTTCCAGTTGAGCATTTTTCCAGGCCTCTTGTCCGGCAATACCTCCATAAATCAATCCCGTAGCTAAAAGTCCTCGCTGTTCCAAAGCAGTGAAGTTGCTATCCAAAATTACCTGAGATATTTCAGGGATACCTCCAATCTGGCAACTAAATTTTAAATCTTTTAGTTGCTGATGAAATTCAATTCCGCTTTTACCTGCTTTTATAGCTTGCTCAAACTGAGAAAGACGAGTAGCATTGGGAGCAACGATTCCCATTCCAGTGATTACGACTCGTGTTTTTTTCATAATTAAGGTAATATCACTCCAGCAAGCTCACCGCGAAGGACTAAATCTCCAGATAAATCAAACATTTTTACGGATACTTTTAATTTATTAAATCTAAAATATACTTTTTCAGCTTCTACTAGGACTTTGTCTCCAGGTAAAACGGGTTTTAAAAACTCAACATTGGTTGACGTCATTGCCAATTTTACTTGCTCTAGATTAATATCTTCTTGCTGAGATAAAAGGTAAAACCCAAAACTTGCCAAACCAATTTGAGCGGCACATTCAGTGAGAATCACACCTGGCGTAACCGGGTTATTTTTGAAATGTCCTTTGTAAAACCAGGAAGAAGCTTTAAAGGTATAACTTCCTTTTATGGAGTTATCGGAAATTTTATCAATGGTTTTTACATAAAGAAAAGGCTCCTGATATGGTAATTTTGAAATTATTTTAGATGATTTCATTATCACAGTTTTTTTAAAGACTTTCTCCACCATCAGCTTTGATGACAGAGCCATTGATCCAATTGGATTCTTCTAGACTTAATAAATAGACCACGTTGGCAATATCTTCAGGTTGAGTTAAGCGCTGAAAGGGATTGCGCTTTACAGCAGCTTCTTTCAATTGTTCATGACCTGGAATCATTTGGAAAGACTGGGTTTCTACCATTCCAGCCTGAATACAATTCACAGTAATATCATACTCAGCAAATTCCGTTGCCATATATTTCATAAGGGTTTCAAGGCTTGTTTTGGCCACGGAGACGGCAGCATAATGTTTCCAAACCCGTTGATTTCCCTCACTTGTAAAGGCTAAAAGTTTGGAGTATTTTGCAAAATAACCCGCTTCTAGAATATCCTTAGACCAGTCATAAAAACTGTAAGCCATCGCGTTGGCTGTAATTTGCAAGTCCGTTTGATTGAGTGGAGAATCTCCGGTCATGGCTTTCAGGTTTCCTTTAGCGATGCTATGAAGCAGCAGTTTAATTTTCCCAGATTCACCTAATAATTCAGGAAGTTGATCAATAATTTTTTTCCTTTTTTCTGAATTTGTCGCGTCCAGATTAAATGATTTTAGATCAACACCACATTCCCTTATAACATCAAATCTAGTTTCGATGTCAGGTAAATCACTTCTTCGATCTCTATGAATGATGAGTAAATTCCAGCCGTTTTGAGCCAACTTCAATGCTGAAGCATATCCCAAACCCTGACTTCCTCCCAAAACCAGAGCGAAATGTTTAAGCGATTGATTAGTCATAAGCTTAATGTCTTTAAAAATTTAGTCTTGCTTGAATCAAATTCAGAAAAATTACCACTCCAAAAGAATCCGTTGTGCTGAAAAGCCAGGTCCAAAACTTAGCATCAAGCCTTTTTCTCCTTTTTTGATGTCTTTTTGGAGCATGCGTTCCAATACATAGAGCACAGTAGCGCTGCTCATATTCCCAAATAGTCTTAAGACTTCTTTAGTATCGTCTATATTTTTACCCATTGCACCAAAAAGAGCTTCCACTGTATTGATGATTTTCTTGCCTCCAGGATGAAAAATTAGATGATCTATATCTTCTATATTGGTTTGATTTGCTTCCAAAAATGGATGGATAATTTGAGGAAAATGCTCACTTATTTTCTCCGGAACATCAATATCAAGAACCATTTTCAAGCCAGAATTGGTCAAGTCAAACCCCATCATGTGAGTGTCGTTGTAAAAATGATACATGGATTCTCCAAGGATTTTTGGACCAGTGGAAGCCTCTTCAGAACTCATCAACACACAGGCAGAACCGTCTCCAAAAATGGCAGAACTCACCATATTGGCCATCGACTTATCGCTAAGCTGAAAGGTGGCAGTTGGTGCTTCAAAAGAGACTATCGCCGCTCTTTTGTTAGGATTTGCTTGCAAAAATTGCTTGGCGTAAATCATCCCAGAAATTCCTGCTGCGCAACCCATTTCGGTCACTGGAAGCCTCACGATATCTTGTCGCAAATCCAAATCGTTGATAAGAAAAGCATCTAAGGAAGGAATCATAATTCCCGTACAACTCACAGTGATGATATAATCTAAACTCTGCGGAGACCAGTTAGCCTGGCTTAATGCTTTTTCCAAAACTTTTTTACCCAGGATTTTAGCTTCCCGAGTATAGATTCGGTTTTTATCTTCAAAAGAGGTAGCTTCAAATACTTCTTCAGGATCCATAATGGAATACCGCTTATCCACTTGAGCGCCTTCGTAAATTTTTACAACTTTCCTTCGGAATCTTTCATCTTCATCGGCAAGCCACATCTCAACAAAAGGAATAATATCTTTGGTTTCCTTATAATATTGGGGTGTTTGTGTTGCTACTGTTTCTATTTTTACACTCATGAGCTGTATATGATCCACTGGTATCGAAATGCCCAATACCATGAAATGTGGTGCTTTAAATTTAATTGTTCTGCGTAATTATCTAAATCTTCTGACTTAAATCCTCTCAGAATTGAAGTGAGTCCATCTTTTCTTGCAATATCTGAATTTACAAACACTGAGCAATATAGCTTGAATAATTGGTATGCTAATTTATGTCTGTGCAGATCATTGATCACCAATCCCAAACTTGCTTTTTCTGAAAGAATCGGTAAAAGTTTTGCTATGGATTGATCATCAAAATGGTGAAGTGTGAGACAACAAGTAATGATATCAGCTTCAAAGTCCTCAAAATCTTCACTAAAAACATCAATAGCTCGATATGAAATATTCTTATAATCTCGTGACCATTCTCTGGCAATCTCGATCGTATAAGGGTTGGCATCTATACCTATAAGTTGAACATTGAGGCCTTGCTTATTTGCCCATTTCGAGATTTGTCTCAAAGCATCACCGCTTCCACATCCTAAGTCTGCAATGACTAGATGTTTCTTGGAGCTGTTCTCTAATAATTCCTGAATACCTTTTCTAGTCACCCGATGCCCGCCAAGCTTGGTGTTGATTTTATCAATAGTACGGAGTACCTTTTTGAGCTCTTCTCCTTTAAAGTCAAACTCATCCATAATTTCATCTTCCCGACTTCTTATTTTAGTTGAAATATATTTCATGAAATGGGTTTACCGTGGGTTTGCTGAATCATTTTTTTTATCAAAAATGGAGATTTTGAAACTAATGACATCCCTAAATTAGTTAGTTTGGGTTGTAAAAGTATCTTTTGAAATGCCGATCCAAAAATAAGCCTTTTACGAAAAGTCTGTTCCCAGATAGCCGTATAGTTTTCTTCCAACTGATTTCTGCTTTTAAAAGTTTTGTATTTTTTTATTTCTTCTGAAAGTAATTTAGCTGAATGTATCGCCATAGCCATACCGTTACCGCAAAGTGGATGAATAAGCCCTGCAGAATCTCCAGCCATCAACATGTGATTCTCTACAGCATTTTTATTCTGAAAGGACACTTGTGAAATCGCTAAATGCTTATCGAAAAGCATTTCAGAATTCTTCAAAAATGATTTCAGCTTGGGATTTTTGGTTAATATATGTTGATTGAAATTTTCAACAGAACTTTCTTTTTTGAAGCTGTCATAATGTGCTAAATAGCAAAAGTTGACCGCTCCGGTTTCTGTTTTTGAAAGACCACAATACCCACCTTCAAAATTATGGAGTTGTACTTCACCTCTTGGAAAATCATCACTCTGGTAATGCGCCTTAATTCCAATCCAAGGAGTCTTGTTATTAATGAAATCTCTGCCTAGTTTTTTATCTAAAGTGGAGCGTTTTCCAAAACTACCAATAGCTAATTCAGAATAATAATTTTGTTGGTTTGTTGTGATACAAAATTGCTCATTTTTAAATTCAACGCCCGTTACGGTCTCAAACTTAAATTGGACACCATTAGGTTTTGCTTTCTCATAAAGCAGATGGTCTAAAGCGTATCGTGACATTCCAAAACCACCCAAAGGTAAGCCGACATTTACAGTTTTACCATTTCGATTACTCAATGTCAAACGGTTGATTTGATCTGCCTTAGTTTGATTGATAGCAATTCCGAGACGATTAAAGTAGGGTAAAACTTCATTAGAAATATATTCTCCACATACTTTGTGCTTGGGATATTCGTCTTTCTCAATGAGTAGGACTTCAAAACCACTTGAGGACAAATCTATAGCTGAAGTCAAACCTGCGAGACCTCCTCCGATAATAATTACATCATAAATTTTCATTGCTGAAATTTAGGCATAAAAAAAATCCTAATGTAGCATTAGGATTTTCCGTATTGATTTTTTAGGGTTTATTCAGCCTTTTGTTTAGCTTCTTCCTTCAATTCTTCATTAGCAACAATAGCCAATTCTACCCTTCTATTTTTGGAACGACCCTCTGCTGTAGAATTATCATATTTTGGTTGATCTTCACCAAACCAATTGGTTTGAATTCTTGAACTGTCAATTCCATTACTTGTTAAATAGTAAGATACCGACTGAGCACGTTCTTTGGAAAGGTTCATGTTGTAAGTATCACTACCTGAAGAATCAGTATGTCCTTCTACAATAATATTAGTTTTAGGGTACTTCTGGAAAATATTGATAAGTTTCAGTAATGAAATTTCAGATTTTCCTTCAATATTGGATTTGTTGGTTGCAAAATAAACTCCAGAATTTTCATCAAAAGTCACATTAATTCCTTCACCAACTCTTGTTACTTCTGCTCCAGGAATCTCTTCCTCTATTTCTTTAGCTTGTTTGTCCATTCGATTCCCAATGTATGCACCGGCTGCACCACCAACTACACCGCCAATAATTGCTCCAAGTACAGAGTTGTCACCATCACCAGTATTATTTCCAATTACACCACCGATTACAGCACCACTTGCAGCGCCTATAGCACCTCCACGTTGAGTTTTGTTATTGTTCTTGGTAGCTTCACAAGAACTAAACAAGAAAGCGAAAGCCACTAAAATTATTAAAAAATTACTTTGAAAGTTTTTCATGTCTAAAATTTTGAAAATGTCATTTGTATTTTTATTTGCTTACCGTTAAACATAACGTTTTGTTCCCAAATCATTTGATCCGCTAACAAAGATTTAATTTTTATCCGCGTACCTGTATCGACTTTTCTAGCTTTTTGTCCAGTAGTAACTTTTAGGAGTATTTCAGGATTAATGTTCTTAGCTGTAGTTTTATCAATATACCATGTAAATTGCTGCTCGGTTTTAGTACAATCATTTCCATCCAGGATGAAACTTCCTGTACTATTATTTGGAATAAATTTCCAGGTTGAATTGTCAAAACAAGAAGCATCTGCAACATTAAAAAGTTCGACATCAAACAAACCAGAAGAATCTGGATAGGTAACTGATTCCAAAATCCAGTCGCCTATAAATTCTTTCTCGACTTGATTTGCTTGATATGAAGTTCCACAGGAAATCAGTAGAAAAGCAACAATCAATGTAAGTGTGTATTTCATAAGTAGTATTTAAGATTATTAAAAATCCATAGTTTTTGATTTAACAAAACTACGGATTTAATTATTTTTTTTATCGTCTGAATAGCTTTCCAATTAAAGAAATAACAAATAAGATAATAAAAATGTAAAAAATTATTCTTGCAATATCTGCAGCACCTTCAGCGATTCCGCCAAATCCTAAAACAGCTGCTATTAAAGCAATAATAAGAAATGTGATTATCCATCGTATCATAATTTTGAATTTTATAATTCAGTATCTAAGGTACGGCGAAACTTTGGCTTTAAGATTTTTTTAATAATTATTTAAAGTAAGTAATGCACTTTCGAATTTTTCTTTACCTAGATATTGATCTTCAAGATTTTTGGAAAAAGGAATTGGAGTTGGTAAACTTGCCACACGTTTTATAGGTGCATCTAAATATTCAAAGCAATTTTCTGAAATCAAAGCTGAAATATCCGACGCAATCCCACCAAATATAGAGTCTTCCTGAAGGATAATAACTTTTCCTGTTTTCTTGACAGATTTAAAAATAGCCTCTTCATCCAGTGGTGACAATGTCCTCAGATCAATAAGATCTGCTGAAATTTCAGGATATTTCTTAAGTAGTTCAGTAGCCCAATGAACTGCAGCACCATAAGTGATGATCGTAAGATCATTTCCTTCACGTATCAAATTGGCTTTCCCTAGTTCAATTGTAAAGTAATCAACGGAAACCTCCCCCCTTATGCTTCGGTATAATGCTTTATGTTCAAAAAATAAGACTGGGTTTGGATCTTCAATAGATGCTATCAATAAGCCTTTAGCTTCCTGAGGAGTTGAAGGATAGACGACTTTCAAGCCAGGAGTTTTGGTGAACCAAGCTTCATTGGTCTGGCTGTGAAAAGGTCCTGCTCCTACTCCTGCACCGCAAGGCATTCGAATCACTACATCTGCATTTTGCGCCCATCTGTAATGAACTTTGGCCAAATAATTTACAATAGGATTGAATCCAGAACTTACAAAATCGCTAAACTGCATTTCTACGACGGACTTCATTCCTTTAATAGAAAGCCCCATAGCTGTTGTGACGATAGCCGACTCACATATTGGTGTATTTCTCACTCTATCTTTGCCAAATCTCTCTACAAACCCTTCTGTAATTTTAAAGACTCCACCATACTCAGCCACATCCTGTCCCATAATGACTAGATCATCATGTCTTTCCATGCTTTGTCTCAAACCATCAGAAATAGCGTCGATGAAGCGTAGCTCTGTTTTTTTTGAAGAGGGCATTTGAGGTTTGAACTCATACCCTTGAAAAACATCCTGTAATTCTTTGGTTTGATCAGCTTCAACTTCAAGCTCCTTATTTGCTATTTTAAGGTGTTCATCTATTTCTGATTTTATTTCAGTTTTAATTGAATCAATCTCATCACGATTTAAAATGCCAGATTCCAAAATAAACAACTCATAATTATTAACAGGATCTAACTTTTCCCAATGTTCCATGAGCTCGGCGGGCACATATTTAGTGCCGCTAGCTTCCTCGTGTCCTCTTCTTCTGAAGGTTTTGAATTCAAGCAATACAGGTCTTGGGTTTTGTCTTACACTTTTTGCAATCTCATTGACTTTAGTATAAACTTCTACGATGTTATTGCCATCAATAATGTGCGACTCCATCCCATAGCCTAAGGCTTTATCGGCGATATGTTCACACTTAAACTGTTCACTGGTTGGCGTGGAAAGTCCATACCCATTATTTTCCACACAAAACAATACCGGAAGATCCCACACTGAAGCGACATTGAGTGCTTCATGAAAATCACCTTCACTTGTTCCACCTTCACCCGTAAATACTGCGGTTACAGATTTTTCATTTTTCAATTTATGCGCCAGACCAATACCATCTGCGACTCCTAGTTGTGGGCCCAGATGAGAAATCATTCCAATGATTTTGTACTCCTGTGTTCCAAAATGAAAGCTGCGATCTCTACCTTTAGTGAATCCGTTTAACTTTCCTTGCCATTGAGAAAACAGGCGTTGCAAAGGAATCTTTCTTTCAGTGAACACTCCAAGATTTCTATGCATTGGTAGAATGTATTCTTCAGATTTTAAAGATTTAGTTACTCCTACAGCTATCGCTTCTTGACCAATTCCTGAAAACCACTTCGAGATTTTGCCTTGTCGTAAAAGCACAAGCATTTTTTCTTCGATAAGTCGTGGCTTCAAAATACTTTTGAATAAATCTACATGTTGTTCTTTGGATAAAGTAGGATCTTCAAAATTCATAGATTACATATTAATTGTCTCACCAAATGTATTATAATGAAAACTTTTAATTATGTAGATTACTAAAATTCTTGTTGAATAAAATTCATTAAATTTGTTTTTCTAAATTTAAAAGCATGTCCATTACAAATATCCCAAGTGTAGATCTATCAGATTTTTTATCAGAGGATCCAAAAAGAAAGCAAAAATTTGTTGATGAAATAGGTTCAGCCTATGAAGAGATAGGCTTTGTAGCATTGAATCATCATTTTTTAAATGAAAAACTAGTAGAAGAATTATATAGTCAGATTAAAACCTTTTTCAACCTCCCAGAAGACACCAAAAAGAAATACGAAAGAGAAGATTTGGGAGGGCAACGCGGTTATGTTTCTTTTGGAAAGGAACATGCTAAAGGTAAAAAAGAAGGTGATCTTAAAGAGTTTTGGCATTTCGGGCAAGAGCCCGAGAAAGATGCAAAACTGATTGAGGAATATCCAGAAAATATAAAGGTGGATGAATTACCTGCATTTAATGAGGTAGGGATGGAAGCCTACAGAATGCTGGAAAAAACTGGTATTTATGTATTAAGAGCGCTAGCGCTATATATAGGTCTGAACGAATATTACTTTGACCATTGGGCAAGTAATGGTAATTCCATTTTACGACCAATTCATTATCCGCCTATCGAAACAGAGCCTAAAGGTGCAGTGAGAGCCGGAGCGCACGGAGATATCAATTTGATCACTTTATTGATGGGTGCATCTGCAGGAGGATTACAGGTTAAGCGTAAGGATGGTGAATGGATTGACGCTGTACCTAAAGAAGATGAACTCGTGATCAACGTAGGTGACATGCTCGAGAGACATACCAATAATAAGTTGAGATCTACTATTCATAGGGTTGTAAATCCACCTAAAGAAGAATGGGACAAGCCTAGATATTCCATACCTTTTTTCCTCCATCCTAGAAGCGATATGAGACTGGATTGTCTTGAAGAATGTATTGATAAAGAAAATCCAAAGCACTATGAAGACATTACTGCTGGAGAATTTCTGCATCAGCGACTAGTTGAAATAGGACTGATAAAAGAATAAAACATGGATCTAAAAGACCAACTTAAAGACTTATTCCCAGATCATGAACCTCAGGCAGAAGAGAAATCGACTTCTAAAACTGACGAACTTGATATCTGGTTACAAGCAGATCCATTAATCTGTGAGTTTTCCAAAAGAAAAGGAAAAGCCAATACGATAATAAAAGGCTACACAGGAGCCAAAAAAGATTTTCAAAACCTTACAAAATACCTTAAAAAGGATATTGGTGTTGGTGGTAGCCACAAGAATGAAGAGATTATCATACAAGGGGACTATAGAGATCAAATCATGGAGCTGTTAAAAGATCTTGGTTTCAACGTGAAACGCGTTGGAGGTTAATCTGGATTAAATTATTTTCTTGCTGAGACTTTTTGGTAAGATTGGTTTTTTCCAAAAAACAATAAAATAACGGCGAGAGTCCTTTTACTCAAGCCTTTTCAAAATATAAAATATGCCTATAGCATCATCAGAATTGATATTAAATCCAGACGGAAGTATATACCACCTTAACTTAAAACCAGAAGATATCGCTGATATCATTATAACCGTAGGAGACCAGGATAGAGTTGCAAAAGTGACTTCCTATTTTGACGAGATTATCTTTGAAACTCAGAAAAGGGAATTCAAAACCCAAACTGGATTTTACAAGGGGAGAAAAATGACCGTTATTTCTACAGGGATTGGAATAGACAATATAGACATAGTCATAAATGAATTGGATGCCTTGGTAAATATTGATCTTGAGTCTCGAGAAATTAAACCAAAACATCAAAAATTGAATTTTATCAGAATTGGAACTTCCGGGGGAATACAACCTCATGCTGAACTTGATAAGTTTATAATGAGTGAAGCTGGAGTTGGTTTTGATGGTTTAATCCATTACTACAAGAACGATATTTTAAATGATCAGGCTACAGAAGCACTTTGTAAACATCTAAAGATTTCTTCAAAAAAGCCTCAACCCTACATTGTAGGTGGAGATGCTGACTTAATTAATCTTTTTAAAACTGAAGAAAACGTTATTTCTGGTTTTACAGGAACTAACTTAGGCTTCTATGGCCCTCAGGGCAGGACCCTTAGGCTAGAAACTCAAGATCCGACATTTATTGATCAATTGGTTGATTTTAATTTTAATGGAAAAACAATAACCAATTTAGAGATGGAAACCAGCGCTATCTATGGACTAGCAAAACTTCTTGGTCATGGTGCTTTGTCAATGAATGCAATCATTGCTAATAGATCCACAGGAAATTTTAGTAAAAATCCAAAAGCTGCTGTCGATTCACTCATACAATTAACGCTAAACAAGCTTGCCAAGTATTAAAAAAGATTTATGACAAAGATAAAAGTTGGTGGAGTTCCAGAACATTTCAATTTGCCATGGCATTTATGTATTGAAGATAGAAATTTTGAAGAGAGTGGCATTGACGTCACTTGGACAGATTTTCACGGAGGCACCGGTGAAATGAGCGAAGCTTTAAAAAATGGAGATATAGACGTAGCTGTTATGCTCACCGAAGGCTCCATAAAAGAAATTTGTGATGGCAGTCCTTTCAAAATTATTCAAACCTATGTGAAAAGTCCACTCATGTGGGGTATTCACGTTCATGCAGATTCAGATTTTAAGAAAATTGAAGATTTGAAAAATCAAACCGCAGCCATAAGCCGTTTCGGTTCTGGATCTCATCTTATGACCTACGTCCATGCAAATCATCAAAACTGGAATACAAGTAAATTAGATTTCAAAACAACGCAAAATCTTGCTGGGGCAAAAAAATCCCTCACTGAAGGAACATCAGATTATTTCCTCTGGGAACATTTTACTACAAAGCCGTTAGTTGATAATGGAATTTTCAGAAGACTTGGAGACGAACCCACGCCCTGGCCTTGCTTTGTTATTGTAACTACAGACGGATTTTTGGAAGATAATTCTGAAGTGATTGAGAAATTATTAAAACCTCTAAATCAAAAAAGTAAAACTTTAAAAAGTTTGAATCATATTGAGGAACTCATTTCTAAACGTTATCACCTAAAAATCAAGGATGTAAAAGAGTGGCTTAAAATCACTGAATGGAGTCAGCATCAGCTTTCTGAAAATGATGTTTATTTCACTCAGAAAAAGCTTAAAGATCTAAATCTTATCAATCAAGAAAAGAAATATTCTGAATTTATTTTTTAAAACACGCAACCAATTTATTTTTTGTACATCCTATAATTGAAAGAATTATTCATCCTAAATGATCTTTTATATGATTTATGTAATTGCTATAGCCTAGCTAATAATTATTAACTTCCTTCTATTAAGGTACAGTTGTGATTGCGGTGACTCTCAAAAAAAATCAACCAAAAAGAAAATAAAAATTAACACGCAAAAAATCTGGTCTTAGTCCCAAAAGAAATCAGATCCTGTTTTTGCCGATAAATAAGTTACCATCGAATTGCATCATCGCCTTGTTCCTGTAAAAGTTGATTGGTGCTGCTAAAATGTTTATTACCAAACCAATATCCACGGTTAGCGCTTAAAGGTGACGGATGACCAGAGGTTAAAATATGATGCTTACTAGAATCGATAAGTTTTGATTTCTTTTTGGCAAATCCACCCCACAGCAAAAAAATAATCCCTTCCTTATTTGCGGATAGTTTCTTGATAACTTCGTCTGTAAAAATCTCCCATCCTTTATTTTGATGGCTTCCAGCTTCATGTGCTCTTACAGTTAGGGTGGCATTGAGCAGTAAAACGCCTTGTTTCGCCCAATCTTCTAAATTTCCGTGATTTGGAGAATCAACATTTAAGTCGTCTTTCATTTCTCTATAAATATTCTGTAGGGAAGGTGGCACAGCAACTCCTTTTGGAACAGAAAACGAAAGCCCATGAGCTTGACCTGGTCCATGATAAGGATCCTGACCTAGAATAACCACCTTGGTTTCATCAAATGGAGAAAACTCAAATGCATTGAAAATATCTGAGCCTTTGGGATAACATTTATTGATCTTGTATTCTGATTTCACAAACTTAATAAGCGACTCAAAATAAGGTTTTTCGAACTCATCTTTTAAGATATTTTTCCAATTTGCTTCAATCTGAACCTCCATTTATTATACGTATTTTTGTGGAACTACGAATGTAGAATTTTAGTATGATAAACATAAGCAAAAAAGCCTTAATAGATTTAGAATTTCCAGCAGTTTGCTCACAATTGAGTCACTACTGTATAACAAACAAGGGACAAGAAAAAGCTTTAAAGCTTACTCCATACTCTTCTTATAAATCCATTCACTTTCACCTTAACCAGACAGAAGAATATAAATCGTCTGCTTTACAGGAAAAACCTATTCCTAACCATGGGTTTGAGAGTGTCGATGAAGCCATCAAAATTTTAAACATTGAAGGCTCTGTCATGGAGTTGAACGGATTTAGGAAAATTTTGAATCTTTCTGAAACCTGTAATATTCACATCAAGTATTTTCAAAAATATAAAGAATTGTATCCAAACCTTTACAGGTCTACTCAGCCAATCGAATACACTACAGCGATTGTAGATGAGATACATCGAATTATTGACAAATTTGGAGATATTAGAAATGATGCTACACCTGAATTATTCAGGATTAGGAAGACGATAAATGTTGCAAAAGGAAAAATCAACTCGAGTTTTTCAAAAGCATTATCCAAATATAGCAGTTACAGTTATCTTGATGATATAAAAGAGTCTGTTGTAGACAGCGTTAGAGTTTTGGCAGTTACTGCTATGCACAAGCGAAAAGTGAAAGGGGCTATGTTGGGAAGCTCAAAGTCTGGGAATATTGTTTACATCCAACCCGAGGAGACTCAACAGTCTGAGAGAGAATTGGATGAAGCTGTATACGAGGAAAAAGAGGAAATCAATAAGATTCTGAAAGCACTCACGAATTATTTAAGACCATTCGTAGATCTTTTGAAACAATATCAAAATTACTTAAGTGAGGTTGATTTAATTTCAGCAAAAGTAAAATACGCTGAACTTTACGACGGCTTACTTCCAAAAATTACAGCTGAAAAAGAGATTTACCTCAAGGACGCTTATCACCCTCTTTTACTGATAAATCACAACAAAATTGGTGAAAAAACTTATCCACAGGATATTACATTAGATGACTCCCAACAAATCATCGTGATTTCTGGTCCTAATGCAGGCGGAAAAAGTATCACCTTGAAAACTATTGGTCTAGTACAAATCATGCTCCAAGCTGGTATGTTGGTCCCAGTGCATGAATATTCCAGAATTTGTTTTTTCGATAAAATACTCACAGATATTGGCGACAATCAAAGCATAGAAAATCATTTAAGCACCTACAGTTATCGCTTGAAGAACATGAGAAAATTCTTAAAAACATGCGATGACAAAACATTGTTCCTAATCGATGAATTTGGAACAGGTTCCGATCCTGAACTTGGAGGTGCTTTAGCTGAAACTTTTCTTGAAGTTTTTCATGAGAAAAAAGCCTATGGCATTATTACAACACATTACGCCAATTTGAAAATGATGGCTAATGAAAATCCAGAAATTGTTAATGCCAATATGGCTTTTGATAGTTATACCATGGAGCCATTATTTGAACTTAAACTTGGAGAAGCAGGGAGCTCATTTACTTTTGAGGTCGCTCAGAAAAACGGAATTCCTTTCAGCTTAATCAACAGGGCTAAGAAAAAAGTTGAACGTGGCAAAATCAGGTTTGATAAAAGTATCGCCAAGTTGCAAATGGAACGTTCTAAGCTTGCAAAAACAAATTCAGAATTAAAGTCAAAAACCGACGAAACCCGAAAAGAACAAGAAAAGCTTGATGAAATCAATTCTAAAATTCAACAGAAACTGGAAAGTTATCAAGAGCTTTATGATAGCAACCAACGCATGATTGGTATTGGTGAAAAGGTTGATAAAATTGGCCTACAATATTTTAACAATAAAAATAAAAACCAGCTCTATTCCAATATCTTAAAAATCATCGAGCGTGAGAATTCAAAACGAATCAAGCAAACTCGAAAGGATGAGAAAATACAAAGAGAAAAGGAGAAGAAAATAAAAGAGGAGGCTCAAGAAAAAGTCGAAAAAATAAGAACTAAAAAGAAAAAAGAGAAGATAAAGGAAGAAAATAATGCTTCCAAAACTCCTGATAAACCTGTACTGAAAGAAGGAGATTCTGTAAGAATTTACGAAGGAAGAGCTGTGGGAACAATCGATAAATTTGAAAAAGGAAAAGTAGTCGTCAACTATGGAATGTTTACAACCAGTGTTTCCGATGACCAATTAGAACTTGTAAAGCGAGCAAAATAATGGATTTACCAGAAGATAAAAAAGTTGTTCTTTTTGATGGTGTTTGCAATTTCTGCAATGCTTCGGTAAGGTTTATCATGAAAAGGGATAAAAAAGATATTTTCAGGTTTGCTTCATTACAGAGCGATTTAGGTCAAAAATTAACTTCAGAACGTGGAATTGACACTTCAAAAATTGATTCTATAATTTTAATAGATCCAGGAAATGCCTATTATATTAAATCAACAGCCGCTTTAGAAATCAGTAAAGACCTAAGGGGATTATACTCTGCATTAAGTCTTTTTTTATTCATACCAGAAGGCTTTAGAAATGTCATCTATGACTATGTTGCAAGAAATCGTTACCAATGGTTCGGAAAGTCAAAAACATGCCCGATGCCCTCAGAAGATGAACAATCGAGATTTCTAGATACTTAATTAAGATTTAAATATTGGAAGAATTTTAGTTGAAACCTCTCCAAATCCAATTCTAACTTCATAGTTCTGACAATAACCACGTAGAATCACAGTATCATTATCTTCAATAAACCTGCGCTCTTGTCCACCTTTAAGTTTTATAGGCTTAGAACCATTCCAAGATAATTCCAGCATTGAACCATAGGATTCTGGTGTTGGACCGGAAATAGTTCCACTAGCCATCAAGTCCCCACTATTTACAGGACATCCATTAACTGTGTGGTGTGCCAATTGTTGACTCATATTCCAATACATGTACTTAAAATTGGACTTAGTAATCGTAGTTTCTTCGCCCTTATCTGGTTGAATTGACACCGACAAACTGATGTCAAAACTCTTTTTGCCAATTGTTTCAAGATATGGTAATAACTTTTTAACTGGAGAAGGTCCTTCAACTCTGAAGGGTTCTAAAGCATCCAAAGTGACAATCCAAGGTGAAATTGAACAACCGAAGTTTTTACCTAAAAAGGGTCCTAAAGGTTGATACTCCCATTTTTGAAGATCTCTCGCACTCCAGTCATTAAAAAGAACCATTCCAAAAATATAGCTCTCTGCTTCTGCTGCTGGGATAGGTTCACCCAAAACATTGCTGGCTGTGGTGATAAATGCCATTTCAAGTTCAAAGTCCAAATGCCGTGTTGGGCCAAAAATAGGCTCGTCAGATCCTTTTGGTAATTTTTGACCTTGAGGTCTATGAATTGGAATTCCACTTGGCACAATGGATGAACTTCTTCCATGGTAACCTATAGGTGCGTGTAACCAGTTAGGTAGTAATGCATTGTCTGGATCACGGAACATTTTACCAACATTTGTAGCATGTTCTTTACTGGAATAAAAATCTGTATAATCCCCAACCTGAACAGGCATCTGCATTTCGATTTCGTTCAAAGTAAAAAGGATAGTTTCCTTGTCTTTAGTATTCGATTTCAATTCATCATTTTTGACATCAAATAACTCTGCGACTCTATTCCGAACCGCTCTCCATGTTTTTCTCCCATCTGCAATAAAGTCATTTAGACTATCTTGAAGAAAAATATCATCTGTAAGCGGGATATCTTTAAAGTACCCTAACTGGTGCAAAGCCCCTAAATCTATAGCATAATCGCCGATACGAGTTCCAATTGTGATGATGTCATCACGAGTAAGAAAAACGCCAAAAGGGATATTTTGAATTGGAAAATCAGTGTTATCTGGAAGATCCAACCACGTTTGTCTTGAGGGATCATTTGCTTTTAAGGACATAAGTTAAGGTTTAGGGATTTCAAATTAATCTTAAAACTTCCTTCAAATATATTATTTTAACCGTATTAACCATCCAAATTAGTTAATTTTGAATCACATTTAACTTTAAAATATAAAGATGAAAGATAAGGCTATTTCAGACTTAATTCTTGAGGAAAAAAACAGACAAACCAATGGTTTGGAATTGATTGCAAGTGAGAATTTTGCAAGCCAAGATGTGATGGATGCTGCAGGATCTGTTCTTACCAACAAATATGCTGAAGGTTATCCGGGCAAACGCTACTATGGTGGTTGCGAAGTAGTAGATAAAGTTGAAGACCTCGCAAGAGAACGATTAAAAAAATTATTTGGCGCAGAATATGCCAATGTTCAACCTCACTCCGGTTCTCAGGCAAACACCGCAGTTTTTTCTATTTGTTTAAAGCCTGGGGATAAAATCTTAGGATTTGATCTTTCTCATGGTGGTCATCTTACGCATGGTTCTCCTGTTAACTTTTCTGGTAAGCTTTATGATCCTGTTTTTTACGGAGTTAAAGAATCAACTGGTCTTATCGATTACGATATGGTAAGGAAAGTTGCACACAAAGAAAAACCAAAAATGATTATCGCTGGTGCCTCTGCTTACTCCAGAGAAATCGACTATAAAACCTTTAGAGAAATTGCAGATGAAGTTGGTGCAATTTTATTGGCAGATATGGCCCATCCTGCAGGACTCATTGCTGCCGGATTGTTACAAAGTCCTATTGAATATTGCCATATTGTAACTTCTACAACACATAAAACCATACGTGGTCCCCGCGGAGGAATTATTTTAATGGGCAAAGATTTTGAAAACCCATTTGGCGAAAAACTCAAAAATGGAAATCTAAAGAAAATGTCGAGCATGCTGGACAGTTCAGTCTTTCCTGGAAATCAAGGGGGACCTTTAGAACATATTATCGCTGCAAAAGCAGTTGCTTTTGGCGAAGCTTTGACAGACGAATTTGTAGATTACCAAAAGCAAGTGATCAAAAACGCTTCAGCCTTAGCTAAAGCATTTATGGAAAGAGATTATAAAATTATTTCAGGTGGAACAGATAATCACATGATATTGATTGACCTCAGAAATAAAAATATTTCAGGTAAGCAAGCTGAAGAAGCACTTGGTGTGGCTGGAATTACAGTTAATAAAAACATGGTTCCTTTTGATGATAAGTCACCATTTGTAACTTCAGGAATTAGAATTGGTACTCCTGCTATAACTACAAGAGGCTTACAGGAAAATGAAATGGAAAAAATAGTTAACTTGATTGATGATGTTATCAAAAACTTTGAAAACACATCCCATCTTGAATCTATCAGGGAGCAAGTTCATTCTATGATGAGTCAGAAACCTTTATTTGCTGAAACAGTGAAGAGTTAGGTCAATAAAATTGCAGAATACTTATAAAAATTAAACACCCGGCCTTAGTAACTTAAAGCAGGGTGTTTTTATTTATAAAGCCCTTTGACATTTTGGATTAACTTAGGCCATTTAGAAATTTAAAATAACAAGGTCAATCTTCAAACTGAATACTCTGGTATGCACCTAAATCTGGATTTTGAGTTCTATCTTTCCCCAAAATATCAAAGGGTACTATGTTCGCTGTATCCTGGTTTCCAACTCCATTCGCAGCTGATTCTTCACCAATAATCATTTGGTTTTCTTCAGTGTTTTGAAACTGAGGTGCTTCATTAGTAATTAAATTCTCAAATAAATCTGGATTTTCAAAGTCATATAGTTCATTGTCCGTATACTGATTATTGATATCGTTGAAACGTAATAGAGTATTCTGAAACTTATAATTAAACTCAGCTTGATCTGATTTATTAAAAAGTAATTCTATGGATTCATTACCATAAATGATACAATTACTAAAATTGACATCAAGATCTGAAACAAAAAGAGTTTCACCTGCTTCCAAATTATTTTCTATAAGAACTGCAGGGAATTGTCTAAAACTATTTCTCCAATAATTGGTAAATGTTGAATGCCTAAAATTATATCGACCCCCAAGAGAAAGATTTAAAGAGGACTGCCCACTATTATTAATCACTAAATTCTCTGCATCTACGAAGCCAGTTCGAGCCAATAATCCAACATTAGCCGAGTTGTAAATTTGTGTATTTTTAATTTTCAAAGTTGGTTCTGAGGATCCATCATTGGAATCCATTAGAATACCAACTGTCGAATTTTTTATAGTCACATAGTCAAATTCATGACCAGTACTACCTTCAGTAAGCCATATAGCAGCCCATTGTCCTGGAACATTAGAAAATTCAGGTTCAAGTCTATCTCCTTCAAAAATTATTTCGTTTTCCAAGAGATCAGTTGAGCTTAAACTTCCTTTTGCTTTCAAAGATGCACCGTTGGAAACTATAATACCACTATTTTCATGAAAATGAACTCTCGCTCCAGGCTCTATTGTTAAGGTTTCTCCTGAAGGTACTCCCGCAAAACCGTAGATCACGTAGGGCTTTTCATTGGTAAACGTCAAATGCTCTTGATCTAAAATAAATCCATCTATTTGTATTTCTTCTCCTTCAGCATCAAGACCAAGACTCAAGGTTTCTGTGGATCCGTCTTGAAACCTCTCCGGAAATAAAAAATTAGCATCCTGGATCAAAGTTACAAGTTCCACTTTTTGCTGATTTGCCCCAGAATCAAAATTGACTTGATCCGTATATAAAAATGAAAGTTGATTTTGACTCAATTCTTGAATATCTGCAGTAACTTCCACAAACACAAAAATGCTATCTCTAGATAATATATTAATGTTATTTATGGTTTTACCAGCTACTCCATCTACATTTAATCTAAAATTTGAATTCCCTCCTTCATTTAGTTGAATCGTGGGAATAATGATGTCCTGACTACTCCTATTGTAGACTTTAAAGCTATAAGTACTAGAACCAATATTGGTAAACACCGTATCAAGATAAAGCGTATCCTGAGAAAATTCCAGTTCTCCAAAGCTAGGTTCGGACTCAAAATCATCCCTACATGAACTCAAGACAATCAACATTAGAATTGAGACTAAAAGAAAAAACTGTTTCATAAAATTGTATAAGGCATTGGATGCTAGTAATTGTGATTTTATTTTTCAGTGAGTTTCACTTCAAAAAGTTTATCCCAATTCTTACCTGTCACAAAAAGTCTTTCGGAGTTTTTATGGTAAGCAATTCCATTCAACACATCCAATCTTGAATGCTGCTTAACTTTGTCCCTAAGTCCTCTAAAGTCAACAACACCATCAACAGCACCGGTTTTAGGATTTATGATAACCACGCCGTCCTTTTGATAAGTGTTGGCATAAATCTTATCTTCAACCCACTCCAACTCGTTAACTTGATTTAAAATAGCGTTGTTGGTCGTAGGCTGGATATAAAATTCTTCTTCGAGGCTTTCTTTATTTAAGATCCAGATTTTGTCGGTGCCGTCACTTTTATAAAGTTTTTCACCATCATTACAAAGCCCCCAACCTTCTTTACTTTCAGAATAAGCAAATTTATTGAGCATGTTCATAGTTTCGAGATCATATACCAAACCCTCCTGAGATTGCCAGGTCAACTGATAAATCTTATCATTTAGAATTGTAAGCCCTTCTCCAAAATAAAATTGATCCAATTCCACTTTTTGAAGAACCTCCCCTGTTTCATAATTTACTTTTCTTAAACTCGACTCTCCACGCTGTCCTGTACTTTCATAAAGAGTATCACCGTGAAACTCCAATCCTTGAGTATACGCCAAAATATCGTGTGGGTATGTATTTACAACTTCATACGTGTATAACAATGGTTTTTTACTATTCAAAATTTTGATGGTTTCAGAAAATTTTACCTCTTCTCCATTAACTTCAAGAAGTATCTCTAGGCTATGATTTCCTAATTTTACTTGAGATAAATCAAAAGAAAAGGACTCTGATAATTTGAGGTCTGATATAATTTCATTTTGAAATCTAATTTGTACTGAATTTACCTCGTGATCTTTCAATGCTTTTATATTTCCTTTAAGCACCTCGCTATTATTTAAAGTTTTGGATTTATTATCTAACTGAATTTTAAAATCTTTAGATAAATCTTCATCACAAGAAAAAAGAATTAATGTTAAAAATATGAATACCAACAACTTAAAATTTCGCATAATTTTCAATTTGAAATACAAAGTAAAAATAGGGAATTAGAATAGAAAACAACTTGTTGAAGTTAAATAAGATTGTATATTTGCAACCGGCAAGTCCTACACAACCAGCTCCTTTCGAATCCCCCAGGGCGGGAACGCAGCAAGGGTAGATAGTTGTAGCGGTGTGATGTAGGTAGCTTGCCTTTTTTTATTCCCAAACCTTTCCCTCATTTTTTTCTTAAGCCTTTAAGTTGGATATTTGCGTAAAAACGTAAACTTAATGCAAAACGTCGTATTGATTACTGGAGCCTCTTCAGGGATCGGAAAATCTATTGGCGAATATTTAGCCAAACATAACTACAAAGTCTACGGAACTTCAAGACAGCCTAAGCAAGATGAAATCAACGGAATTCATTTCCTGAAACTTGACGTAACCAATACAGAAAGTGTAAAATCTGCAGTTGATATTCTTATTAAGAAAGAAGGAAGAATAGATTTTCTTATCAATAATGCTGGCGTTGGAATCACCGGACCAATTGAAGAAATTCCTGAGGAAGAGCAAAAGAATATTTTTGAAACTAATTATTTTGGACCCTTAAGAGTCATAAACACTGTATTACCGCATATGAGGTCAAATAAAGAAGGTTTCATTATTAATATTACCTCCATTGCTGGCCATATGGGACTTCCTTTTAGAGGATTTTATTCTGCCACTAAAGGTGCGTTAGAGTTGACCACTGAGGCTTACCGGATGGAATTGAAAGCTTTCAACATCAAAATGTGTAATGTTGCTCCTGGAGATTTTGCGACAAACATTGCTACAGGAAGATACCATGCGCCGATTCAAAAAAACTCTCCTTATAATGAAGCTTATGAGAAAAGCTTGAGGCTAATGGACGAGCATGTGGATCATGGAAAAGATCCAAGTCTCATGGCAAAAAGTGTACATGCCATCATGCAAAAATCAAATCCAAAAATCCATTATAAAGTTGGCGATTTTACTCAAAAAATATCAGTTTTTCTCAAACATATTCTTCCTGATAAAGTTTTTGAAAAAATGCTACTTAAACACTATAAACTGTAAATTTGTAATTAAAACACATTCATATGAAATTTTTTATTGATACAGCAAATATTGACCAGATCAAAGAGGCTCAGGATCTTGGGATTCTAGACGGGGTAACTACCAATCCATCTTTAATGGCTAAAGAAGGAATCACTGGTGAAGAAAATATTAAAAATCACTACATCAAAATTTGTGAAATTGTCGATGGCGATGTAAGTGCCGAAGTGATTTCTACTGATTTTGAAGGGATTGTAAAAGAAGGTGAAGCTCTTGCAAAACTTCATAACCAGATCGTAGTAAAAGTTCCAATGATAAAAGAAGGTATAAAAGCCATTAAATATTTTTCAGAAAAAGGAATCAGAACTAATTGTACGCTTGTGTTTTCTGTTGGGCAAGCGCTTCTTGCAGCCAAAGCTGGAGCTACATACGTTTCTCCATTTATTGGTCGCTTGGATGATATTTCTACAGATGGTTTGAATCTGATCGAAGAAATAAGATTGGTGTACGATAACTATATGTTTGAAACGCAAATTTTGGCAGCCTCAGTAAGACACACCATGCATATCATTGACTGTGCTAAACTTGGTGCTGATGTGATGACTGGACCATTGTCTTCTATCGAAGGACTTTTAAAACATCCTCTAACCGATAGTGGATTGGAAAAATTCTTAGCTGATTATAATAAAAATAACTAGTCATTAGACGAAAATGATTACTTAGTATAACTTGAAAGGTGTTCTCAAATTAATTTGAGAACACCTTTCTTTCGTTTAAAACCGGCTTAGGGATTTAAGTGGAAATCCTGCAGGCCTAAAAGCTTATAAAACTAAAAAGTCCAGCTAGCGACCTAAGAAGCCGAGCTGGACTTTTTAGTTTTTTGCTTTTGGGTCGAAGCATTGAAACGGAAAGCCCGACCGCGCCTTTTTAGGCGCGGGAAGCCCAAAAAAAGTTAAGCAGTTTGCATTTCCATGCTTGTGATAGTTTCCAGAAAATAATCATGCTGTTCTTGAGTATAATCCAAATGTGTGACCAATCGCATTTTGCCATTTCCCATATTACTGATTCGGATACCTTTTTTTTCGAGATCTCTCATAAACTTAACCTCATCTATATGTGGCTGTAAATTGAAGATAACAATATTGGTTTCAACGTGATCCACAGCTTTGATCAACGGATGCTTATTCAATACCTTCTCGATATCTTTGGCTCTTTGGTGATCAATATTCAATCTCTCGACATGATGATGTAAGGCATAATAGGCTCCTGCAGCCATATAACCTACCTGTCGCATTCCGCCACCAAGCACTTTCCTTACTCTTATGGCGTTTTTCATTAGGTCATTATTTCCCATCAAAACCGTGCCCATGGGTGCGCCAAGACCTTTGGATAGACATAATGAAATCGTATCAAATTCTTTCCCGAAATCTTTTGGATCGTGGTTGTTAGCAACAATGGCATTATAAAGTCTGGCGCCATCAAGGTGTAATCCTAAGCCGTGCTTATCGCAGACTGCACGTATAGATCGAATGGTTTCTAAGTCATAACAAGCACCGCCACCTTTATTGGTCGTGTTTTCCAAACACACCAAGGAGGTTAAAGGACTGTGATAAAAATCTGGCGGATTGATGGCGTCTTCAACCAAATTGGCTGTGATTTTACCCTTATCACCGTCTACGAGTTTACAGGACACTCCGCTGTTAAAGGAAACGCCGCCACCTTCATAATTATAAACGTGAGCCCATTTATCACAAATCAATTGTTCGCCAGGTTGCGTATGGAGCTTGATGGCAGCCTGGTTGGACATGGATCCTGTTGGGAAATACAAAGCGGCATCCATACCAAACAAATCGGCTAGATACGTTTCCAGCTGATTGACGGACGGATCTTCTTTGTACACATCATCGCCAACTTCAGCATTTATCATATAATCCAACATCTCTTTGGTTGGTCGTGTCACTGTATCACTTCTTAAATCAATTTTCATTTAAGTACTTTTATTCGAAAATAAACATAATTAGATTGATGACCACCGAGATAATTTCTAAATTTGACAAAACTTCTAGTTATGATCAATACAGACTCCATAAAGACCATCAACGAGCGAATCACTTCCCTAAACCAGTATCTTTGACTTAGATGCTAAACGCGTAAAAGTTTCCAACGAAGAAGAAAAAACCTTTGCTCCAGATTTCTGGGATAAACCTCAGGAGGCTCAAAAACTGATGCAAGCCATCAATGATGAAAAACAGTGGATCAAAAGTTTTGATAATGCCAAACTTAAGGTAGAAGATGTCAACGTTTTGTTTGAATTTTATGAAGAAGGTGATGTGTCAGAAGAAGAAATTCAAGAGCGATATAGCGAGGCTCTGGACCTCATTGAAGACTTAGAGTTCAAAAACATGCTTTCTGAAGATAGTGACCCGCTCACAGCAATTCTTCAAATAACAGCTGGAGCAGGTGGTACCGAAAGCTGTGACTGGGCAGAAATGCTAATGAGGATGTACATCATGTGGGCTGAACGAAAAAAATTTAAAATAAGAGAACTCAACCACCAATCTGGCGATGTGGCTGGAATTAAGACAGTCACCTTGGAAATTGAGGGAGAATATGCTTTTGGTTGGCTGAAAGGTGAAAACGGCGTACATCGATTAGTCAGGATTTCTCCTTTTGACAGTAACGCTAAACGCCACACTTCATTTGCTTCAGTTTATGTGTATCCACTAGTAGATGACACCATTGAAATCGACATCAATCCATCTGACATTAATTGGGATTTTGCCAGATCTGGTGGTGCTGGAGGACAAAATGTCAACAAAGTTGAAACCAAAGCCATTTTGACTCACCACCCTAGCGGCATTGTGATACATAATTCTGAAACTAGATCTCAACTTGAAAACAGGCAGAAAGCCATGCAAATGTTGAAATCTCAACTTTATGAAATTGAGTTAAAAAAACAACAAGCAGCAAGAACAGAAATTGAATCTGAAAAGAAAAGCATAGAATGGGGATCACAGATTCGTAATTATGTGATGCATCCCTACAAGCTTGTGAAGGATGTGAGAACAGGTCATGAAAGTGGAAATGTAGACGATATTATGAATGGTCATATTGATTCCTTTTTGAAAACCTTCCTGATGAGCAGCGGACAGAAAAAAGAAACAGATACCTTATGATTACAATATACCATAACCCAAGATGTAAAAAGTCCAGAGAAGGTTTAGCCATACTCGAGAAATCCGGACATAAATTTGAAGTCGTAAAATATTTAGAAGAAATTCCTTCCAAAGAAGATTTAAAATCTATACTTGACAAACTCAACATCTCTCCAATGAATTTAGTGAGGACTCAGGAAAAAATCTGGAAAGAAAACTTCAAAGGAAAATCACTTTCAGATGCAGAAGTAATTGACGCCATGCATGAACATCCAAAATTGATTGAACGCCCGATTGTCATCAACGGTGACAAAGCGGCCATTGGAAGACCGCCTGAAGATATTAAAGGAATTCTTTAATAAATATTGAAAGCACGTAAAGTGTAGGCCTTCGTAAATTGAACTTTAAAAACAAAGCATGAATTCAGTTGAAATAAATTCAGAAGTTAAAGATGAATACCAACATTGGGCATTAAGCCAAAAAATACTCGAAGATGTTTTTCAGTATTTATCAGTGAAAGGAAATAAATCAGAAGTAAAAGCTGGACTAGAAAACACACTGATGAATTTACAGCCAAGTCATGAAATTTATGGTCAGGATTTATTTTTGAAAGTTGACTATGATTCGATAAAGTCAGGATTTGGATATGCGAATTTAATTCTGACTGAGATTGAGACACAGCACTGTTTTCAATTGATTAAGGATGCTTCAAAAACTTACTTTGAAACTATTGAAACTCCTAAGGAAGCAAAAATTGACACCAATCTGTTTGAAATCGGCAATTTCAAATTGAAACGAAACCAATATATCGACAAAGCTTTCAATTATGTGGAGTCCAAATCTGATGAGGCTAAAGCAACAAATGCCATTTTGAGATCAGCCTTAAGATACGGTTCCATTTATGCTGAAACGCGACATATCGGACCACCACAAAAAGTGTATGATATGTTCTATAACTGGGGCATCAAAAATGAAGGCTTTGCTTCTCCTTTTAACGCCAGATTATTAGACAAGGAAAACGCTCAGTTCTATAGTTTATTTAAAGATACTGATGAAATCTTTGGAAGTGCAGGGAGTTTTTTCCGTTTGAGCCAACCAGAAAATCTTAGCCACTGGTGTCTGGATCCTCCGTTTACAACTGAAATCATGGCTAAAGTTGACAGCATTCTAAAAGACTGGCTGGCAACTTATAAAGACTTGAGCTTTTTACTTATTATTCCAGAAAGTCACACGCCAGAAAACATACCAGACGAAACAGTGACTTTGAAAAAAGACATTCATTATTATGAGGGTTTGGAAGGAGTCTTAAAACCTTTACCAGTTAATGTTTGCATTCATAGATACGGGAAGCTTGATGGTTTTTCTGCTGAAGCCATTCTAGAGGGTTATTCCAAATAAAAAAGCTGGTTTGAAAAAGATTTTCAAACCAACTTTTTAAATACATTTGAATAACTCAATTAGGAATTAGTCATGTCCTCTGGTCTTACCCATTTGTCAAATTCTTCTTCAGTAGTATAACCTAACCTAACGGCTTCTTGTCTTAAAGTTGTTCCGTTTTTATGAGCAGTATTGGCAATTTCTGCTGCTTTGTAGTATCCTATTTTCGTATTTAAAGCAGTAACCAACATCAATGAATTTCTCAACAATTCATCAATACGTTCTTGATTTGGATCAATGCCAGCAGCGCAGTTTTCATCAAAAGACACACAGGCATCACCAATTAATTCTGCAGACTGCAAAATATTCGCAGCCATCACAGGTTTGAAGACATTCAGTTCAAATTGACCTTGCATACCTCCTACTCCAATGGCTACATCATTTCCCATAACCTGAGCACAAACCATCGTCAACGCTTCACATTGAGTCGGATTCACTTTTCCTGGCATGATCGAGGAACCTGGTTCATTGGCCGGAATGGTAATTTCACCTATCCCGCTTCGTGGTCCGGAAGACAGCATTCTGATATCGTTTCCAATTTTATTCAATGATACGGCTAGTTGCTTTAATGCGCCGTGAGTTTCTACCAAGGCGTCATGAGCAGCAAGTGCTTCAAATTTATTTTCAGCAGAGACAAATGGAAGATTAGTGAATTCTGCAATGTATTGTGCGACTTTATCAGCATATCCTTCTGGAGTGTTGAGTCCAGTTCCGACTGCTGTTCCACCCAAAGCTAATTCTTGTAAATGAGGTAAAGTGTTTTCTAAAGCTTTTAGTCCGTGATTCAATTGTGAAACATAGCCGCTAAACTCCTGACCTAAGGTCAATGGAGTCGCATCCATGAAATGTGTTCTTCCTATTTTAACTACATCTTTAAAAGCTTTAGCTTTATTCTGAAGTTGATCTCTAAGTTGTGAAACCCCTGGAATAGTAACTTCTACGATTTTTTTATAAATCGCAATATGCATTCCTGTAGGAAATGTATCATTGGAAGATTGAGATTTGTTGACATCATCGTTTGGAGAGACGAACTTGTCGCCTTTTCCTAATTCATGGCCTTGCAATTGGTGAATTCTATTTGAAATCACTTCATTCACATTCATATTGCTTTGAGTTCCAGAACCTGTTTGCCAGATGACTAATGGAAACTGATCATCATGTTTTCCTTCCAAGATTTCATCACAAACCTGAGCAATCAAATCTCTTTTTTCTTCTTCAAGAACTCCTAATTCTGCATTTGTAAATGCTGCAGCTTTCTTTAAATAAGCAAATCCGTAGATGATTTCTAAAGGCATAGAAGCCTGTGGTCCAATTTTAAAATTATTTCTCGAACGCTCAGTTTGGGCAGCCCATAATTTATCGGCAGGAACCTGAACATCGCCTATGGTATCTTTTTCTATTCTGTAAGACATAGTATGAATTTTTGTTTGTCAAATTTAAGAAATATTAAATTGAGTAAACTTTAAAGTCAACTTTCTGAAGAATTATTTTAAAGAAATAGGAGCTTGTATTTCATTGTTTAATTATCTTTGCAGAAACAAAATTTAATCTGATGTTCGAATTTGATCAATATTTAGGGTTTTTACTTTTTTTACTCATCTTAACCATAGGTTTTTGGTTATTGATTTTTTTAACGGCAATTATCCCGTATTGGATTGGAGGTTCGTTGATTGAACGTTTAAAAGAAATCAAAGACAGTAAGAAAAAGAAAGACGACTAAACTATATTATACTTAAGATAGAAAAAGGGCTGTAATTATATAATTACAGCCCTTTTTGATTTGATTATGTCCATGAATTTAGTAATCAGAATTCACCTTCATCGTAATCATCGTTATTATCACCTCTTCTTTGATCTCTTTTTTGTTGATTAAATCTATACACGACTGTTGCAGTGAACTGTCTTACTCTCCATTGAGATGAACTATCGGAAGTGAAATTTTCTGTAATTGTAAATTGGTCTCTTTTTCTAGAGTTAAATAAATCTCTGACATTGAAAGAAACGGTTAAGTTTTCATCTTCCAGAAAATCTTTACTGAAACCTAAATCTACAGAAGCGATAGGATCTGTTTCAGTCTGTGCATTTTGTCTAGGACCTCTGTAAAAAGCATTAGTCTGCCATTGTATTTTCCAAGGTAAAATAATATTTGAACTAAATCTTCCAAAATAACTTTCGTTGGTAGCTCCGTATTCGATTCCCTCAAATTCTCCTTCTGTTTCAAATCTAAAATAATTGAAACTTAAATTAGTCCTTAGCCATTTAACCGGATTATATAGAACACCCACTTCTGCCCCATACCTTTGTTCAGTAGCAAGGTTAATAGGTATGTTTTCTATAATAGGAATACCATCTTCTTAAGTTACTCGTCCAGTATCTCTTTCTACACGCTCAAAAGCATCCGTTTCTCTTTGGAAATATACGGAACTGGTTAAGGTCAATTTTTCCCAGCGTTTTAAGTATCCTAAATCAAAAGCACTCGCAAATGATGGATCTAAATCTGGATTTCCCTGAAAAACATTTATCCTACTAGACTGTGATGGAAAAGGATTTAAGTACCAGCTTCGTGGTCTATTAATTCTTCGGTTATAACCTAGAGTTACATTTTCTTCCTCACCTAATTCATAAACCAAATTGACTGTTGGAAAAAGTCCATCAAAATTTTTATCAAAGTCAAAGTTTCTATCAAAATTTTCAGGAACTAATGGTACAGTGTTTCCTTTCAATTGAGTGTTTTCATATCTCAAACCTAACAAATATGAAAACTTACCCATTTTATCACCATATTGTGTATAAACAGCGGTGACATTCTGCTGAAAGTTAAAATCACTGGAAACAAATTCATCGGTCAATAGATTTCCGGTTTCTAGATCTTGTCTCTGAACTAAAAATCCCTGAGATTGATCTTCGTACTCTCCTCTGAATCCGGCTTCAAACTGAGCATCACCAATAGGTAAAACATAATCTGCCTGAATTAAAAAACTCTCTTCAAATTCAGTTTCAAGATTATCCTGAAAAGCCACGAGTGAATCTACAGGAATTGTTTGATTTTCATTGATTTCTGCATTCTTAGTTTCATCACTATTAGAATATTGTAGATCTGCAGTTAACTTATGATCTCTATTTTCCTTATCAAATCGCTTTTCATAATTTAATGCATATTGAAAACGTTCATCTTCTTCCAATTCAGTTTCAATTCTTTCTGTTGTACTATTTTCGATACCTTGATCAAATCTTCTATTGATATTGGTTGAAATATCTCGATCATCTCCTAATCTTGTAAAAAAGCTTGCAGTAACGGAGGACATATCATCAATAAAATACTCAACACCCGCATTAAGATTGAAATTTTGACCAGTTCTGTTAAACTCTCTGTCCTCGATTATTCTATCAAAACTTGAATTACCAGTATATCTTGTATCAGTAAACGCGTTCCCTGGTCTTGTTCTATCTGTATAACCAAGACTTGTAAACACATTAAAATTATTGGTCCTCAAGTTTAAATCCAGAAAAGCTCCAGAGTTAGTTGGATCTCCTAAAGTTCCTCTTACAGAACCATTAAATCCAAGTGTATTCTCTCTTTTAAGTATAATATTTATGATTCCTGCGGTACCTTCAGCGTCATATCTAGCAGAAGGACTTGTAATTACTTCTACCGATTCTATTGCATCAGCAGGTAGTTGCTGAAAAATATCCTGGTCACCAAAACCCGCAATTGAAGATGGTTTCCCATTAATAAGAATTCTTACATTTTCATTCCCTCTTAAACTTATAGCGCCGTCAATATCTACTGTAACTGAAGGTACGTTCCCCAGAGCATCGCCTACTGTACCTCCGGAAGTGGTAAGGTCTTTACCGACATTGTAGATTTTCTTATCAAGCCTGACTTCTACCTGAGTGGTTTCTGCTACAACAGTAACTTCATCCAACTCACCTGTTTTAGCTCCAAGACCAATTGTACCTAAATCTGTGTCTTTATTTATAGTGAAATTATTGATGTTTTTGATTTCAAAAGAAATATATTCTATTTCAAGATTATAAGTACCTTTTTCCAATTGAATAGAGAAAATACCTTGCTGGTTGGTAACTCCTCCATTTACGATACTTCCATCTTCAATGCTTTTTGCTGATATTGAAGCATATTCCAAAGGAAAATCCATTGACTTATCTATAACTTTTCCGGTTAACTCATACTTCTGTGCAAATCCAACGATAGGAAGAAACATAAGTATGATTATTATCTTTTTGTACACTATATTTAGTTTTAGGTTCAGTCTTAAGACTTAATGAAGTGAATTCAGTTTAATCTGTTGTCGTTAAAGTTGAGTTAACACACTCTAAGCCGATTTATAAGCGAATTTTGATCAAATTTTTGTGAGGTAACTGAGTAGTTATTATATTTCAACAATATTACGAACCTTAACATTGAAAGATATGTCAGAACAGAAAGATCCCAAGGATTTAAATGAAGAAAGCGTCTCAAAACCGACTGAAGACACTTCAGAAAATAATACTAGTGAAACTTCTATAGATGAGAAGACATCTAGTGAAACTGAAGCAAATTCAGAAGGAGAAGACAAAAAAGATAACATCTCGGAAACAATTGAGGGAACTTCTGAACATGACGAATCCAAAACTTCTAATAATGACGAAGTAACTAGTGAATCTGCATCAAATTCAGAAGAAAAAAATGAAGGTGAAGAGAGTTTAGAATCTGATAATGACTTAGCGGAGAATGAAAATTCAGGAGCGAAAGATCAGGATGTGGATGAAGCCAATGCTGAGGATAATGAAGACCATGATGTTGCGAGAAGGCATGAGATAGAATTGAAGGATTATCATGCGATGTCTCTAGATGAACTTGTGCTCGAGCTGGAAAGTCTTGTAAAAAAAGAGAAGGTTCAATCCATAAAGGATCATGTCAATAATATTAAAATTGAGTTTGATAAAAAGTTCAATGATATTATCGAAGAAAAGAAAGAGGAGTTTATTGCTGAAGGAGGAAATATTATAGATTTTCATTATTCTTCTCCCGTTAAGAAAAACTTCAACACCATATACTTTAATTACCGCGAGAAACGGGATCAGTATTATTCTCAGCTAAAGAAAAACCTCAACACCAACCTTAAAACAAGGCTAGGAATCATTGAAGAGTTAAAGAATATGATTGGTTCTGGAGAAAGCATGACTGCAAGCTTCAAGCAATTCAAAGAACTTCAAGAGCGTTGGAAAAATGCGGGCTCAGTACCTAGAAGTGATTACAATACGGTTTGGAACAATTACCACCACCATATTGAACGGTTTTACGATTTCTTACACTTGGACCGTGAATTTCGCGATATGGATTTCAAGTACAATTTAGATCAAAAGTTGAAAATCATAAATCGCGCCGAAGAATTAACTCAGGAAGAAGATATTAACAGGGCTTTCCGTGAGTTGCAGTTGCTTCACAAAATGTGGAAGGAGGAACTAGGGCCTGTAGCTAGAGAGTTCAGAGATGAGATTTGGGAGAAATTTAGCGAAGCTACAAGACTCATTCATGATAAGCGCCAAGCACATTTTGAAAAGCTAGATGAAAAGCGTGAAGAAAATCTGAAAGTTAAGTTGGAAATTATTGAGCAAATTCAGAAACTAACTGAAAGCAAAATCACTCAACATAAAGATGCTCAAGAACGTATTAAAAATGTAAACAAATTAAGAGATCTGTTTTTCAAAGCTGGAAGTGTTCCAAGACAAAAACAGGACGCAACCTGGGATGCCTTCAGAAAAGCGACTCGAGAATTCAATAAAAATAAAAATGATTTTTATAAGGATCTAAAAGCTGAGCAATACGAAAATCTTGAAAAGAAAAAAGAACTTATAAAAATTGCAGAAGAACATAAGGATAGTGATGATTTCAAGACCACTACTCCATTGATGAAGAAGATCCAAAACGACTGGAAAAAAATTGGTCATGTCCCTAGAAAGGATTCTGATAAAATCTGGAAGCAATTCAAATCAGCGTGCAATCATTATTTTGACAGGTTCCATGCCAATAAGAACAATGAAGATAATGAGGAAATGAAAGCTTTCAACCAGAAAAGAGAGCTCATCCAAAAACTCAAAGATGAAAAGATCAGTGATGATGAAGACAAAACAATTGCACTTGTAAAATCTTATATTTCTAAGTGGAATGAAGTTGGAATGGTACCAACCAACAAGCGCTACGTTGAAAATAAATTTAACAGAGCACTGGACCAAATTTTCAAGAGAATTGACATTAGTAAGACGGATGCAGAGTTGATGAAATATCAGAACAGGCTTCAAAATCTCGAAGAGTCAGATGATTCTCAACGAATTTATAAGGAGCAAACTTTTCTTAGGAAGAAAATTGATGACACTAAGTCTGAACTTCAACAGCTTGAAAACAACCTTCAATTTTTCTCAGTCGATGCTGATAGAAATAATCCACTCGTAAAAGAAGTGTATAGTAATATAGACAAGCTAAAAGATGATCTCGAAATGTGGAAAACGAAATTGAAGAAAATCAAAGAGCTTTAATGAGTAAAAGCAAACCAGAATCAAATTATAAATGTCCGCTATGCAACAGTATAGCGGATTATTTTTGCTCCATCGGTAAAAAAGGAAGAGACTATTACAAGTGTGTAACGTGTCATTCTGTTTTTCTTCATCCAAAAAAATATATCGATTATTCTTCAGAAAAATCCAGATATGAAGAGCATAACAACGATGTTGAAGACACCAGATATCAAAACTTTGTGAGTCCAATTACAAAAGCCATCCAGGCTCAATTTCCAAAAACTGCAGATGGAATAGATTATGGTTGTGGTACAGGACCTGTAGCCTCGGTAGTTCTGGAAGAAGATGGTTTTAAAGAAATAGCTTTATACGATCCTTTTTTTCAGCCCATTGAAGATAATCTATCCAAGACTTATGATTTTATCATTTGTTGCGAAGTAATGGAACATTTTTATAACCCTAAAAAAGAGTTCACTCTTTTACGAAATTTACTTAAGCCTAGTGGCAAGCTATTTTGCAAAACAAGTATTTTGAAAGATGATAGTGATGAAAATCACTTTAAAGATTGGTGGTACAACAATGATCCAACCCATGTCTTTTTTTATACTCCAAAAACTTTGAAATATATATCTCAAAAATTTAATTTTAAAAACGTTGAGATAGAACCGAAGTTAATCACCTTTGGTTAAGTATATCAGTCCAAATTAAACTTTGGAAACAAATCCTTCATTATATAACTGTAGTTAGGATCTAGGAAAAATGCCTTTTCATAGTGGTCTTTGGAATCTTCTAATTCACCAAGTTCAAAATAAATTCCTGCATATCTGTATTCTAATTCTGCAAAGTGAGGGAAAAAGTCTTCAGCATGTTTAAGAGTTTGCAGTGCATCCTCAAAATGCTTTAGATCGATAAGAATATCCAAACGTGTAATCCAAGTTTCTAGTTCGTAATTACCCAGCTCTAAGCTTTTTTTGAAACCAAAAGCAGAGTCTTTGATATTGTCCAACTCCAAATTGATGATAGCAAAATGCTTCCAGTACAAAACATTTTCTTCATCTATGTTGATAGCCTTATTAATGTAGTAAAGCGCTTTTTTATAATCCTTGATTTTCACATGATAGTCTGATAGGGCTAACCATACTTTATCTAGGAGCGGATCTTCATGTAATGCTTTTTTGTAATGTTTTAGAGCTTTTTCTGGATCATTGAGCTTCAAAAAACACTTACCTATTCTCAAGTAAGCAAAAGCAGTCGGGTCATCTATCTGAAGGGTCAATGTGTAACACTCTATTGCTTCTTTGTAACGACTTAATCTTTCTAAGACTTTACCTTTTTCGAGATAAGCTCCAATAAAATAATCATCTGAAATAATCGCAAAATCAAAAGCCTCAAGAGCTTTTTCATATTGTTTATTTTCAAAATATATTTTACCTAATTGATGCCAAGCGACTTCACAGTAAGGTTGGCGATCTAAAAAATCTTTTAGAAAAACTATAGCTTCTTCATTTTGATCTAAAAAATCGAAACAATAAATAATATTGTAGAGGGCTGTATAGTCATTTTCATCATTCTCCAGGCATTGTATGTAACTTTCTTTGGCATTTTCAAAATCTTCAAGAAATAGATACTCCATACCCATTATGCTATGTATTTCAATAAGATCGTCTGCAAAATCCAGAGCCTCTTTTAAAATCTCAATAGCATCAAAATGAAGATCTTGTTTTGAATATATATTCGCAATTAGGATATAAATTTCTTCATTATTGGGCTCTAAAGCTTTAAGGCGCTCTAGTAACTCCATAGCCTTCTCAAACTTGTCTTCAAATGTAAAAAGCTCAGCTTTCATCAAAAGTAAGTTGACGGATTTTGGGTGCTGATCCAATGCAAGTTTAATAGCTTTTTTGGCCAATGCTAACCTTCCACTATCGATATAATGACCTATAATATTCTCAAATTCTGCAGCGTCAAAAAATAAGACCTCATTGGTTTTTAGCATCATTTCAAATTTCTCTATAGGAAAATCGAAGTCTTCGTTGTGAGAGGATCCTAGTTGCATATAAAATGATTTAATTTTAGGTTAAGGTAAACGTCTTTACTCAATAAAGAATAGAATTTTTAAAAATGTTATCCACAAGTTATTCACTTATTTTGGATTTTGAATATGAATCCAATATATCAATTATAATGCCACAGCCTTGGGCTATTTCTTCTTCAGATATAGTTAAAGGTGGGGATATTCTCACCGCTTTATTTTCGTAAAGTAACCAAAACAAAATAAGGCCTCTTTCTTTAGCTTCCAAAACCAAATGATTAGCAATATCCGAGGTTTTGAATATTGGAGCTAACATTAATCCCATCCCTCTTATTTCAGTAATCAACTGATGTGAAAGTAGTTTTCTGAATAACTTTTCCTTCTTTTCAATATCTTGAATGATGCTCGTTGTTGTCAAAACTTCCAGAGTGGCCTTACATGCAGAAGCAATTACAGGGTTTCCACCGAAGGTAGTAATATGGCCGAGTTTTGGTTTGTCGCTTAGTAAACTCATCAAAGTTTTAGAGGCTGTAAAAGCTCCAACAGGCAAACCAGAGGCCATAGCTTTTCCTATCACTAAAATATCTGGAACAATGTCAAAATGCTCAAAACCGAAAAGCTTACCGGTTCTTCCAAATCCTGGCTGAATTTCATCCAGAATTAATAAAGCACCAACGTTTTCACACCGTTGTTTTATCTTTTTCAGGTAATCGGTTTTTGGTACAATAAAACCTGCACCTCCCTGAATGGTTTCCAAGATGACAGCTGCCGTGTTTTTTGTAATGACATCTAGGCAGGTTTCTGTGTTAAACTGAATGTGAGTGATGTCTCCAACTAAAGGTCGAAATGGAGCGATACGTTCTTCATAATCCATTAAACTTAAAGCTCCATAAGAATTACCATGATAGCAATTTCTGGCCGCAATAATTTGACTTCTTCCTGTAGCTCTTCTGGCTAACTTCATTGCTCCATCAATAGCTTCAGTTCCACTATTAACGAGATAAGTCTGTGATAAAGGTTCTGGCAAATGCTCTGCCAACAGTTTTGTAAAATCAACTGCAGGAGATTGGATATACTCACCATACACCATTACATGCATGTATTTGTCGAGTTGATCTTTGATCGCTTTAATAACTAATGGATGTCTATGACCAAGACCGCAGGCTGATACTCCAGCAACAAAATCTAAGTATTGTTTACCGTCGGTTGTATATATAAAAGATCCCTCAGCATGACTCACTTCCATACCAAGAGGATGAGGAGTCGTTTGAGCCTGGTATTCTAAAAAATCACTCTTCATCAATTGGTTTTATAGTTTTAGGCTTTGGTGATTTCTCAAGTGCTTTTGGTGGAGTATTTTCTTTAATATTTTTCAGAGTGGAATTTTTCAAATTAGAATTTGAATTTAATTCATCCATACCTTCAAAAAAATCCTCATAAATTTCTGGATCTTTTATTCCCTTTATTTTAGGTAAAACTGGTCGCTCCCTACCTTTTAATAAATCAGCTTTGCTTGTAAGCCTTTCTTCTCCTCGCCAACTGAAGCCTTTCAATTCTTTGGAGTTTTCCGGAAATTGAGAACTTGGAAAAGTCTTTGAATCCACATTATTGTAATAAGTCACATCAAGAATCTCTTGCTCTTCCAGGAGAATTTTGATTTTTGCCGATAGGGATTTATCAATTCCTACAAGATCGGAACTATCATCTCTTACATAAAACAAAGATTCTGTGTTTTTAATGATATCCACCTCATAGATCTCATTGTTTTCAAAAAGTCCGTAAAGTTCCTTTCCCTTGATTTGATTATAACCTTCGATAGAATCTTTTTGAATCATAAAGGAATTTTCAAAAACTCTAAGAGAATCTAGTTTTTCAGTTTCAGTATTGCTAATTAGATGTATAGTATCTCCAGTGATTTGACTCTCTCCAGACCATAAAACTGGATTTCTTATCAGTTTGGTCAATCCGGTTTTTTCACTACTGTGAATGGAGTCAGCTTTGCCGCTCAGATCAAATTTGAATATTCTCGCGTCATAATAAGCTCTTATATCTCTATTATCTACTTCGCCGGTCACGAGCAATGTATCACTAGCCAGGTAAACAGAATCTTTCTCCTGTTTGATAGCTACTATTGGATTTTTAGTTATAAATAAAGAATCCTTTTTTCTGAACACCTCTGCATAATGACCAGTAATAAGCGACTGGTTTATAGTATCTGTAATCTTTATATTATTGGTAGCTGAAGCAAATCCACTAGGTCTGTCAAAAAATATACTGTCGCCTTCTAGTTTTCGATTTTCATAATCAACTTTGGAATTTTTTACAAAAAACCCGTTGTCATTTCTTGTATCATAAAAACCACGCTCACAATAAACAACACTTGTTTCGCTGGTAATTGTGGAAGGTCCGTATAAATAAGCATGACCTTCTTCAGAATAAAAATCTAAATTTTCAGAATCAATATCATATTCTGGATTTCTGACTTTTACATTCTGTTTAAAAGAAAATTTTTCTTGATTCATAAAATATCTTCCCCTTATGCTGGTAATGGTCGATGCAGAATCCTGAACTTTCCCACCGCTGCGGTAAAAGGCTTCTTGCTTAACCCTGTTAAAAAACAAAGAATCTGTGGTTAGCTTATTACTTGGTGTGGTTAAAACCACGTCTTCACTAGCAAATGCGAACTGGGTATTACCATTATATTCAGCGTACTTACTTGTCATATTGATGGTATCGCCCTGCTTCATTCTTACATTTCCAAAAGCTCTGAAAAAAGAATCCATCTGGTAAAAGATCGCCCTATCACACCACACTTCAATACCTTCATGAATAAAATATACTTGATTTTTTACTTTTGATAAAACAAAAGCATCTGGATAATTTTCCTGATCTACACGACTCCTATCGCTAGTGAAGTCAATTTTTTTTCCTTCCTGGGAAAACATTAAATTAGTTACTATGAGAAAAGAGAATATTAAGAAAAAGTATTTCAAATTATAAAATTTAGATACAAAATTAAGCAATTCCAACCATGTCTTATTTTTTTAAATAAAAATTTACAAATAACTTTAGCATGACTTTAAGGATAAGTACTTCTGGATAGATATTAAATGTATGAAACGTGATTATTAATGAAATTGAAGAGCATAAGTTGGGTTTATCAAAAAAAAGCCAGTGTTCATTCACTTATTGAAAACTGATCTGAATTTGAATAGATTGGTATCAATTTTATACTTAAGCTTAAATTAAGACAGACCTTTTAAAAATTAGCTACATTTGTCATTATGAGTAAAATCTTTTCATACCTATTTATTCTTTTGTTTACTATTCAGTCCTTTGGTATGAATACCAGTAATATATCCAGTTTTTATAATTTAATAGACCATTATCAATTCCATAAAACAGACTACAAAAATTCATTCAATGAATTTTTAGATTTGCATTATGGCAGCCAGAAAGAAGCCCATTCTGATGAGCATAAAGAACATGAAAATTTACCTTTCCAGGATTTAATTTCATTTGCGAGCACGATTTATTTTACCACACCAGAATTAGTTCATTTTCTCCCAATTCATATTGAAATTTTATCAACTAGAAATTTCAATTATAAAGATTGCTTTTCAACCTTACATTCTACTGATATTCTTCAGCCACCAAAGGCTTGAATGACGATTTAATTTCCTTTTTATCATCATTCAAATTCAATATACATGTTAACTAAAATCATTGAATTTAGTTTAAAGTCTAAATTCTTCATCATACTAATGCTAAGCTTTATTGTAGGCTTTGGCATTTACAGTTTGACCAACATATCCGTTGGTGCTGTTCCAGATATTACCAACAACCAAGTTCAAGTCATTACTACCTCCAGAAGCCTATCGACCATAGATGTGGAACAATTTATCACATATCCCGTTGAATTGGAAATGTCCAATTTGCCTGGAGTAAAAGAAATCCGGTCGGTGTCTAAATTTGGTCTGTCAGTAGTCACTGTCATTTTTGAAGATGATATGGGCACCTATCTTCCCCGCCAAGTTTTAGCGGAAAAACTAAAAAATATTGAAGAAACCATTCCTAAAAATTTTGGCACTCCAACTATGGGACCTATTACCACAGGTTTAGGAGAAATTTATCAATATACACTGGAAACCAAACCCGGCTATGAAGATGAGTTTAGCGTCATGGAGCTCAGAAGTATCCAGGACTGGATTGTAAAACGCCAACTTTCTGGCATTCCTGGTATTGTTGAAATCAATACCTGGGGTGGATTCCTTAAAGAATACGAAGTTGCTATTTCTTCTGAAAAACTACAAGCCAGCAACATCAGTATTCAACAGGTATTTACAGCTTTAGAAAAAAATAATAGTATTGCCGGAGGAAGCTACATTGAAAAAGAAGAACAAGCCTATTTCATCCGTGGTAACGGACTTGTAAAAAGCCTGGAAGACATCCGAAATATAAGCGTTGAAAATAGAAATGGTATTCCCATCCTCATTGGAGATGTGGCAGAAGTAGGATTCGGATTCGCCAGACGTTTTGGAGCTATCACTGGAAATGGTGAAGGCGAAAAAGTACTTGGACAAATCATGATGCTCAAGGATGCTGATTCCAAAGCTGTGATTACGGCTGTAAAAGAACGACTCCAACAAATTGAAGAAAGTTTACCTGAAGGTGTTTATATCAATGGGTTTCTAGATAGAAGTGAATTGATAGGTAAAACCACCTCCACAATAGCTGAAAATTTAATTTTAGGATTTCTGGTCGTTGCTTTTATTGTGACTTTACTCATTGGAGACATAAGATCTGGACTGATCATTTCCTCTGTTATCCCACTTAGTTTTCTTATTGCTATAAGCTTGATGTATATTTTCAACATCGATGCCAACCTGATGAGTCTTGGCGCGCTTGACTTTGGAATTATTATAGATGGAGCGGTAATTATCGTGGAGTTTGTTGCCTTCAAAATGTTACAGAAATCGGAGAGATTTAAAGCTTTAACAGGAACTGATTATACTTCAGAAAAAAATGTAATCGCCGCAAAAGGCGCTTCTAAAATGATGAATTCTGCCATTTTTGGACAACTTATTATTTTGATAGTTTTTATTCCTATTGTCTCTCTTTCAGGGGTTGAAGGAAAAATGTTTAGGCCAATGGCGTTAACCTTTGGCTTTGCGCTTATTGGAGCTATGTTTTTATGTCTAACCTGGATTCCCGTAGCTTGTAGCCTATTCTTAAACCCTAAAAAGTTGAAAGCTAAAAATATCTCAACTAAAATTTTAGATAAGGTTAAAAAAGCTTATATCCCCTCAGTTAGCTGGGCTTTAAATCATACAAAAGCTGTTGTAATTTCTGCCTTGATCATTGTGGCATTAGCTGTGTTTACATTTACTAAAATGGGTGGTGAATTTGTACCTACACTAGATGAGGGAGATTTTGTGATCCAGCCTATTCTTAAAACTGGTAAATCCCTTTCGAGCACTATTGAACGTACCAGCGAAATAGAAAAAATACTTCTGGATAATTTTCCTGAAGTGACACAGGTCGTGAGTAGAATTGGTGCTGCAGAAGTGCCAACCGATCCCATGTCTATGCAGGATTCTGACGTCATCATTCGCCTTAAGCCCAAAGATGAATGGACCAGTGCCGAGACTAAAGAAGAACTCGCAAACAAATTCAAAGAAGCGCTAACCGTGATCCCAGGGATGGAAATCGAATTTACACAGCCTATCGAAATGAGATTCAACGAACTGATCACAGGAGTTCGGTCGGATATTGCTATCAAAATCTTTGGAGAAGACTTAGATATTCTAGCTGACAAAGGAAATGAAGTTCAAAATCTCATTCGTGATGTAGAAGGTGCTGCTGATATTTCTGTCGAGAAAATAGTTGGCTTACCACAAATGGCAGTGAATTTTAATAGGTCTAAAATTGCACGCTACGGACTGAATATTGAAGACTTGAACAACATTATAGCCGCTGGATTTGCTGGTAAAAAAACAGGTGTTGTGTTTGAAGGCGAAAAGCGGTTTGATATGGTGGTTCGACTTCAGGAAGATAAACGCGAGGACATCTCCGATCTTCAAAACCTGGTGATCGATACGCCAAACGCTGGCAAAATACCGTTAAGCGAAGTCGCCGATATCATCTACGCAAAAGGGCCTGCCAAGATTTCCAGAGATGAAACCAAACGACGAATCGTCGTTGGTGTAAACGTAAGAAATCGCGATTTGGCTTCAGTAGTTGAAGATATTCAACTGATCTTGGAAGACAATTTGTCTTTGCCTGTGGGTTATACAATGACTTACGGTGGTCAGTTTGAAAATCTACAAAGCGCTACCAGACGTTTGCAAATCACTGTACCAATTGTGCTTATCCTTATTTTTGTCATGCTTTATTTTGCTTTGAGAGATTATAAAGATGCCTTACTCATTTTTACAGCCATTCCCTTTTCGGCCGTTGGAGGTGTCTTTTTACTATGGATAAGAGATATGCCATTTAGTATTTCGGCAGGAGTTGGGTTTATTGCTTTGTTTGGGATTGCAGTTTTGAACGGGATCATTTTAGTTGAATATTTTAAAGACCTGCAAAATGACAACAGGGAGCTCAATAAAGATAACATCATAGAAGCCACACTTGACCGATTGAGAGCTGTCTTGCTTACGGCTAGTTCTACAGCCCTTGGATTTCTACCTATGGCGATTTCTACAGGTGCCGGTGCCGAGGTACAGCGACCGCTAGCTACTGTAGTTATTGGCGGACTTATCACTTCTACTCTACTGACGCTAATTATCCTGCCTGTGTTGTATTACATATTTGAAGGAAAATCTAAAAAAATAAAAATGCCAAAAACCACAATTTTAGTTCTACTTTTTGGACTTGGCGGCCTATTTTCAAGTCAGGCACAAAATCCTGAATTGGATAAGCTTAAAGCTGAAATGCTGGCCAACAACAAAGGCTTAAATGCTTCCAAAATCAATATAGATAGATCTGAAGCAGCCGAAGGACAAGCCTTTACCTTTGATAAAGCGCAGATTTATCAAAATTATGATGAATCTGAAGCTGACCCGATTGCTAGTCGCCCCTTATATCAGTGGGGAATTATTCAAAATTTTGATTTTCCCACGGTTTATAACAGCCGGTTGAAATTGAATAAAGTGACTACAGAACTTGCTGCAACCAATTATTCAATTGATGAGAGAATGAAGCTGAAAAATCTCGAAATCAGTTATATGGAATATTCGATTATTAAAGAGCGACTTCAGATTTACAGCTATCTGGATAGCATTTATAAAGATTTTTCCAGAATGGCCAGGCGAAAATTTGAAGAAGGGGAATCTTCCTATCTGGAAAAAATAACTGCCCAGTCCAAACAAAAGCAAATTGAAGCACAGCTTGTAAAAATCAGGAATGAGCTTGTGAATGCCTCCAATCAAATAAGAACCATTGTTCAGTCTGACGTGGAACTTACTATTGAAGGGGAAACTCCGCACCGGCTTACTTTAAACAATCTGAACAGTATTGAAAATTTACCCGATTTCATATTAAGTGAATTGCAGACTCAACAGGCAAAACGAAGTGAACAACTCGCTAAAAATGAATTGTTACCTGGAATAAGTGCTAGTTACTTTATACGAAGCAATTCCAGCATCGACAAAAACTTTGAAGGCTATCAAATAGGACTGAATATTCCCTTGTTATTTTTTGGAAATCGATCTAAAATTAAAGCTCGACAATTAGAAAATGAAATGATGGCTGTAGCTCAGCAAGAAACCAAAATCCAACTGGAGCAAAAACAAAGAACGCTTATCAATTCACTTTCCAGCCAAGATCAAACTTTAGCCACTTACGAAAACGGTCAACTTAAGGTGGCCGATGAAATTTTCAAAACAGCCAATTTATCTTTTAAGAATGGGGAAATTGATTTCTTCAGATTTGTACAAAGTCTGGAAACAGCTCAACAGATCAAGCTGGAGTATTTACAGCAACTTATAGACTTTAATTTTACCATTATCTCACTGAATTATCTCACTCTAAATTAACTAAAATGAAGACGCCTTATATATATTTCCTGCTCAGTTTAAGCTTATTTGTTCTAAGCTGTAATTCCAACGAATCAAATTCAGAAGAAAAAAAAGAGACTAAAGTCAATGAAAATCAAATCATTCTGACCAAAACTCAATTTGAAAACGGAGATTTTGAACTCGGCACTGTGGATACAATCGAATTTTCAAATCGCTTTCGTGTAACGGGAATGATAGATGTTCCCCCGGAAAACAGAGCTTCTGTAAGTTCGTTTTTTGAAGGTTATGTGAGCAAAACCACTTTATTGATTGGGGATAGAGTAAAAAAAGGAGATTTGCTAGTGACTTTGGAAAATCCAGAGTTTATTAAGCTTCAGCAAACTTATCTGGAAAATCTTTCTCAACTGGAATATTTGGAATCTGAATTTAACAGAAAAAAGAATTTACTGGAGGATCTGGTAATTTCTGAAAAGGTATTTCAAAAAGCGAAAAGTGATTATTTGACGACCAAGGCGAGTGTTTCTGGACTGGAGAAAACCTTGCAATTGATGAATGTGCCTTTGGACAAAGTCAGAAAGGGAAATTTGAATTCTGAAATTCATATCTATGCGCCTTTATCTGGAAAGATTTCTAAGCTAAATATTTCTCAGGGTACGTTTGTGAATAAGTCCATGAGGATGATGGAAATTCTGGACACTGACCACGTACATTTGGAACTCGATGTGTTTGAAAAAGATATTATGAAAGTTAAAGAAGAACAGCCACTTACCTTTAAGCTGCCGGAACAAACCGATGAGGAATTTATGGCGCACGTGAAGTTGGTTGGTGCAGAGATAAGCTCGAACAGGACGGTAAAAGTTCATGCTCACCCCGATGATGATAACCAGAATTTTGCGGTAGGGATGTATGTGGAAGCATTCTTTAATGACAATCCTAGAAAACACTTAGCTTTACCTCAAACCGCCTTTGTTGAAAAAAATAATAAGCAGTATGTTTTAAAATTAATTGAAGACGCCAACGGAGATTACACTTTTGAGCCTGTTTTGGTGAAGACCTCAGATCCACAGAATGGATTTCAGCCGATTTTAAATGAAGATGAAATAGCAACAGATGATCAATTTTTAATCAAAGGTGGTTTTGATATCTTCGATGGGGCAAGCGGTGGTCATGATCATTAAAAAAAGCGAAAAATAATGAATAACGCAGACTTTACGATACTTATAGCTGAGGACGAGACAGAAATTGCAAAATTTATAAAACAAGGTTTATTTGAGGAAGGCTTTCAAGTGAAGGCTGTGAAGAATGGACAAGAAGCTGTGGATTATGTAGAAAAACATCACGTAGATTTAGCGCTTTTAGATTGGATGATGCCAGAGGTAAATGGCCTGGAAGCTTGCAAAATACTGAGGTCTAAGAGTTTTAGGTTTCCCATCATCTTTTTGACGGCCAAGGATAGTGTAGAAAATACTATTGAAGGCTTGAAATCGGGAGCGAATGACTACATCAAAAAGCCGTTTCACTTTTCTGAGTTGTTGGCTCGTATTGAAATCCACTTAAAAGCACATTATAAAATTGGAGAAGTTCTGGAATTGGGTTTTTTGAAATTAGATACTGCCAAACATTTGGTGTATCGGGATGATGTAGAGGTAAATTTAACTGACAAAGAATACCAAATGCTGTGTTATCTCATCAGGAATAAAGGACAAGTCTGTAGCCGACAAAAAATCATCGAAGACGTTTGGGATATTCATTTTGAATACGATACAAGTGTCCTGGATGTACACATGAATGCGTTGCGAAAGAAGTTAAATCTCGACAAAAATCAATTGATTAAAACCATTCGAGGAGCAGGTTTTATAGCAGAGGAATGAATTTATCCATCAAAAATAGAATCGCATTTATATCTACCCTTTCGGTGGCTGTGCTGTCGCTGCTTGTTTTTATTGCTATCTACCAAAGTCTTAAGATTTTATCTTACAGCGAAATCGATGAAAAGCTGGAATTTGAAGCTACCAAACACTACAACGAACTTCTTTTTGAAAAAGATACGGTTTATTTTGCGTATCCGGAAGAGCTTCTAGAAAGAGAACACTTGGAAATTGAAGTATATCCTATTTACATTGAATTGGTGAATACAGAAGGGAAACTGCTTGTAAAGTCTGATAACTTGAAGAGTGAAAGTATTGTAAACCAAACTTTTAAAGATCCAGAAAAGATATTCAATACTTCTGCTTCAGATAAACCTTTGCGCCAAATACAAGTAGAACTTATAAAAAATGATAAAGACTATGGCCAACTTGCTATTGCCGTTTCCATAGAGGATACTCAAGCGGTTTTACAAAATCTGAAACAAAATCTGATAGCAATTTATCCTATCTTGTTACTCATTACCTTTTTTGGATCTCGATTCATTTCCAAAATCACTATTCGACCGCTGACTAAAGTTGCAGATACAGTCGGGATTATTTCAGCCAAAAATTTGAATTTAAGGGTGAAAGAAATTAAAGGTAATGATGAACTAAGCGTGCTTTCCAGAAGTATCAATAAATTTTTGGATAGAATTCATGAATCTATTGAAAAAGAAAAGCAATTTACATCCAACGCTTCACATCAATTAAGAACCCCGCTCACAGCTATTAAAGGGAATTTGGAAGTTTTGATCAGAAAAAAAAGAACTCCTGAAGAGTATGAAGAAACCATTGAGGAATCTATTGAGAGAATAGACCGGATGAATGTGGCTCTTGATAATTTACTGATACTTGCCAGATTTGACGAAGATGCTAAACATTTGAATAAAGAAGAATTTGACCTGATCGACCTCATCAATTTTAAAATTAAGCTTTACAAAATATCCATTAAAGAGAAGAAACTAAAGGTAAGGGTCAATAATCAATTAAAATCATTAGTAATTGAATCTAATCTTCATTTTTTCAAAATCATATTAGACAATCTTGTGTCTAACGCCGTTAAATATTCATTACCCAACCAAATCATAAGTATAGATGTATTTGAAAAGAATACAGAAATTCTTCTCTCTATTTCAAATACGGGAGGTGATTTGAAAGAGGAGGAACTCCATTCGATTTTTGAAGTTTTCTACAGGTCTAAAAACACGACAGAAAAAGGCCACGGTATAGGTTTGGCTTTGGCATCCAAAGCTGCAAAATTAATGGGCTATAGCATTACGGTAGCCGTAGATCAACAAACGACTTTTACACTCCACATCCCTAAACAGCAGTAACTTAAGTTTGGCTTAAGAAACAGCAAGAAATAAATTACGAGGCTTTAAGTGGCGTTATTTTGTAAAGAAATAACATCACTTATGAAACGCCTTTGGATTATTGTCTTTTGCTTAATATCGAGTTTGAGCTTTTCTCAAAACTGGGAACTGGATTTTGAACACGCAAAAAAGCAAGCAAAAGAAGAACAAAAACAAATTTTACTTGTGTTTTCAGGATCGGATTGGTGCGCCCCTTGCATCAAATTGGATCAGCAAATTTGGCAAACTGAAGCATTTCAAAACCATGCCAACGACAACTTAGTCCTTCTAAGAGCAGATTTCCCCAAACGGAAAAACAATAGACTTCCTAAAGAACAGGAATTAAAAAACACAAAACTCGCAGAGCAGTATAATACTGAAGGGTATTTCCCTTTGGTGGTTTTGATGAATGCTAATGGTAAAGTCATCCATAAACTTGGTTATAAAAACCTATCTCCAGAAGAGTATATAACTGCTATTTATGAAGACTAGTTTTTATTTTATCATTTTCCTGATGGCGTTTATTGATGCCCAAAGTCAGTCCATTTACAAACGGGACTTTAGTAAAATGGGCAGCAAATTTGACATCACAGTCGTTGCTAACTCTCAGAATGAAGCTGATGAGTTTATAGACTTAGCTATTGATGAAATAGATCGTATTGAGAATCTCATTTCTTCTTGGAAAAGTACCTCACAAACTTCAGAAATCAATAAGAATGCAGGGATTAAGTTCATAAAAGTTGATGCAGAACTATTTAGCCTCATTCAGCGCAGTATCGCTATTTCCAGGCTTACAGATGGCGCTTTCGACATAAGCTATGCAGCGGTAGATCGCATTTGGAATTTTGATAAAAAAAATCACACTTGGCCTGATCAACAGACCTTAGAAAATTCGGTGAGGAATGTTGGCTTTGAGAACATAAAAATCAATGAGGAGACTTCGCAGATTTTTCTAAGCCAAAAGGAAATGAAAATAGGTTTTGGTGCTATTGGTAAAGGTTATGCAGCAGATAAAGTCAAAGCACTGCTTCAAGGTAAAGGAGTTACCGGCGGCATCATCAATGCTTCGGGAGATATGTCTGCTTGGGGAACACAGCCTGGCGGCAAAGCCTGGAAAGTGGCAATCACTAACCCTTTAGATCAAACCAAAAATTATGGGTTGTTCGAACTAAGAGATAAAGCGGTAGTGACTTCGGGCAACTACGAAAAATTCATCAAAATTGATGATGAAGTGTATTCACACATCATAGATCCAAGAACGGGTAAACCTACGAAAGGGACACTAAGCGTAAGTGTGTTTGCACCCAAAGCCGAACTGGCTGATGCCCTTGCCACAAGTATTTCGGTGATGGGAGCTGATGCTGGAGTATACCTCATTAATCAACTCCCAGATGTGGAATGCATCATCATCACCCAAGGAGGAAACGTCATAAATTCAAAAGGAATCAAAATAAATACGTATGAAAATTAATATTTTAAAAATAGGTGTGCTTTTGCTATTGCTTGCGTCCTGCAAGAGTGTAAAAGAATACGAAAAAATACAGCTTAACGATCCGGACATGTCATTATCAGAAAGAGACCTGGATCGTTATAAATCTGCTTTTCAATCTTACAGAGAAGCAGCTGCAGGTGCAAATGGAGGCAAATCTGGAGGTGGCTGTGGCTGTAATTAAACAACTTATGAAAACAATAAAATTTATCTTTTTATTCGTCTTTGCTACTAGCCTACAGGCTCAGGAAGATGATAATGTTTACAAAAAGAAAGTACTCGATCAAACCGAAGTCAAACTGCTGACCAGCTATTATTCTCAGGATGGTGATAACGCCTCCGTCAGTGGTGGGTTGGGAAGTGAGGAATTGACACATATTGCCTCGGCGATAGTGGTTTCGATTCCTTTGAATGAGGATGATGTTTTGACCATAGATGCCAATATATCTGCTTACACCTCGGCATCGTCTAGTAATATCGATCCTTTTGATGGCAACCAGCCAGCCGATCCATTTGTTGCTTCCTCGGGTGCATCAAGACAAGACGTCTGGACCAATGCGAATGTTTCCTACACCCATTCTTCAGACGATAGAAATTTCATCTGGGCTGGAAATGTGTCTTTTGCCAATGAATACGATTATTCCTCCATTGGATTTGGGGGAAGCCTTACAAAATTATTCAACGAAAAAAATACGGAGATTGGACTTAAAGCCAATATTTACCTGGACCAATGGTCCCCGCAGTATCCTATTGAATTGCGCAATGGAATAGGGAAATCTAGCTTGGCCAAAGATGATAGTAAAGATTTTAATTTAGATAATTATACCATCGTAGGTAATCAGACCTACAACACCTCCTTTTCAAATTTTGAAACCTTAAATCGAAATTCGTATAGTTTAGGTTTCAATGTATCTCAAATTTTATCACAACGTCTTCAGACTGTTTTTTTAGCAGATGTGGTCTATCAGGAAGGTTTGTTATCTACTCCTCACCAACGTATTTATTTTGGAGATATTGAAGATAGTTTTATAGAGAATTTTCAACTGGCGAACGATGTGGAGAGATTACCAGACACCCGAACAAAAATTGCCATTGGCAATAGATCTAGTTTTTACATCAATGAAAATTTTATCATCCGAAGCTATTATAGATATTATACAGATGACTGGGGGATCAATTCGCATACTGCAAAACTAGAAGTACCTATTAAAATAGGAACGAACTTCACTTTCTATCCTATGTATCGATTTTATACCCAAACCAAAGCAGATGACTTCTACTTATATAATGAGGCCTTATCGACTTCAGAATTTTACACTTCTGACTATGATTTAGCCGCATACGATGCTCATCAGTATGGATTAGGTTTTAAGTATTACGATCCTTTAGGCCAATTCAATTTAAGCTATCTCAGACTGAAAAGTATTGATTTTGAATTCAATGCATATGAAAGAACAAACCTGAATTTTACTGCAAATATATTTTCACTTGGATTTAATTTTACACTAGACAAATGAAATACTTAGTAACAGGAGGCGCTGGATTTATTGGTTCTCACTTAACAGAATTTTTGCTTCAGAATAATCATGAGGTCGTCGTCATAGACAATTTTTGCGATTATTATCCGATCTCCCTAAAGAGACAGAATCAAAAAAGCATAGATGAAGCAGGCGCTAAAATTATTGAAGCCGATCTTACTGAAGAGAGCACTTACGAGCTTTTGGATAAAGACTTTGATTTTGTGATTCATCTTGCTGCACAACCAGGTATAGATCCCAATTCAAGTTTTGATTCTTATCTAAAAAACAACCTTCTGGCGACCAAACGACTTGTTGATTTTTCGCTCCAACTGAAAGAACTTAAGATGTTCATCAATATTGGAACCTCATCAGTTTATGGAAGTTTTGCTACGTGTACAGAAGAACAAACGCCGATGCCCACATCATACTACGGGGTCACCAAACTTGCTTCAGAGCAATTGGTTCTTGCTGAGGCTAGAAAAGATAAATTAAAAGCCTGTTCACTTAGGCTTTATTCTGTTTTTGGACCCAGAGAACGCCCCGAAAAGTTATTTACTAAGTTGATAGAGTGTGCTATTCATAATAAAAAATTTCCACTTTATGAGGGTAGTGAAGAACACTTAAGAAGTTTTACTTATGTAGAAGATATTGTAAAAGGTATTTACCAGGCTTCCAAAACTTACAAACTCATCAACACAGAAATTGTAAATCTTGGAAATCATGAACAACGTACTACAAAAGATGGCATCCTAGCTGTTGAAAATCAACTCAAAACACATATTGATCTCAAAATTTTATCTCCAAGAGAAGGTGACCAGTTATCTACTCAAGCTTTGGTAAAAAAAGCAAGGTTGTTATTTAACTATAGAGCTGATACATCTCTCGAAAAAGGAATCGCAAAACAAATACAATGGTATATAAATACACAGATTAAGCATGAAAAATCTCTGCATCATCATTCCCGTATATAATGAGGAGGACAACCTAGAACGAGTAAAACAAGAGATGGAGAACTTCATGCGTATAGCATCTGTTCCTACTGAGGTTTTATTTGTAAACGATGGCTCTACAGATGGTAGTTTAAGAATCATAAAAGAGATATGCGGAAACAACTCCAACTTTAAGCACATTAATTTTGATCGTAACTACGGCTTAAGTGCTGCCATAAAAGCTGGTATCGATCATACTCAAACAGAATTGATTGGTTATATCGATTCTGATTTGCAGACGGATCCCGACGATTTCAATCTGTTACTGAAAGAAATAAAAGATTATGATTTAGTCACTGGAGTGAGAGCGAATCGTAAAGATTCTTTTATAAAAAATATGAGCTCTAGCATAGCTAACGGTATTCGTCGTGCTTTTACTCACGATGGAATGGACGATACAGGATGTCCGCTAAAAATTATGAAAGCAGATAAGGCAAAGCAAATTCCCATGTTTAAAGGTTTGCATCGTTTCTTACCAGCTATGATTTTATTACAAGGTGGGACCATAAAACAAATTCCAGTGAAACATTATCCAAGAATTGCAGGAACAGCAAAATTTGGGGTGTTCAACAGAATTATCGGTCCACTCACAGACTGTTTTGCTTATCTCTGGATGAAGAAAAAATACATCAATTACAAAGTACAAGACACTTCTCTATGAGCGATTGGATGATCTATAGCATAGGATTTCTGGCTCAGTTGCTATTTTCTGGTAGAACCATTTACCAATGGTTATCCTCAGAGAAAGCCAAAAAAGTTATTGCCCCCAAGTTTTTCTGGCAGGTGAGTCTTTTCGCTTCTTTCTTGTTATTTGTGTACGGCTATTTTAGAAATGACTTTTCCATTATGCTTGGTCAATCCATTACCTATTTTATCTACATAAGGAATATTCAATTGGAAGGCTTGTGGCATAAATTCCCAAAACCAAGTCGCTTATTTCTTTACATTTTTCCATTTCTTATTGTATGGTATTACTACAATAACCATCAAATGGATATAGCAAATCTCCTAAATAATCAAGCCATTTCAAAGCCGTCATTAATTCTTGGAATCGCCGGACAACTGCTTTTCACCTTTCGATTTATATACCAATGGATCTATTCTGAAAAGAGAAAATTTTCATCCTTACCTAAAGGATTTTGGCTAATTAGTCTTTTAGGATCCAGCCTTATATTCACCTACGGCATAATAAGATCGGACCCTGTACTTATTGCAGGTCACGTTTTTGGAATTGTCGTTTACATTAGAAACTTAAAAATTTTAAGACATGCTCATTAGTTATATTGAAGATCGACCCTACCTAACTTTGATCTTGTCTAGTATTTTATTGTTTTATATCAATCTTGATGTGTTGCCTGTTTCCATCATGGAAGCGAGAAATTTTATAGTCGCACGAGAAATGCTGACAGAAAATAACTGGTTTCTTACTACTATGAATGGCATAGCACGGTATGAAAAACCACCTCTACCCTCTTGGATAACAAGTTTTTTTGTATCTCTTTTTGATAATCAAAGCACATGGGTTTATCGATTGCCTGTATCTGTTTTTTCAACTATGGGATTAATTGGCGTGTATAAACTCAGCTTCGCTTTATCCAACTTGAAAACCCAAAGTTTATATGCTGCTTTAATTTTAGGAACCTCGTTTTATTATGTAGTGATACGTTTTGAAGCTCCATCTGATATGTTTACGCATGTTGCTATGATTTTTTCACTGTATTATTTGGTTCGTGTAACTCAAGAAAAAAAAATAATCTATTCTGCAGTAATTGGCGGTTTGTGGCTTGCAGCATCTATTTTAAGCAAAGGACCAGTGAGTCTATATGTGCTTTGGTTGCCATTTATTATAGCTTATGCTGTAACTTTTAAATTTGAATTCAAAAAGAAAATAGGATATTACTTTATCTATATTGGTTTGGGACTTTTACTTGGTGCGAGTTGGTATGTTTATGTTAGGCTATTAGACCCCGTTGCTTTTTTAGAAATAGCCGAAACCGAAACCAGCAATTGGTCCTCCTATAACGTAAGACCGTTTTATTACTATTGGAGCTTTTTTATTCAAACGGGAATCTGGACCATTCCAGCGCTCATAAGTTTGGCTTATCCCTACTTCAAAAACAAAGTAGAAAACAACAAACTCTATCTGTTTTCCATTATTTGGACTTTAGCTGCAGTGGTTTTACTGTCAATCATTCCTGAAAAAAAATCCAGATACTTGATGCCAGTTTTGATTCCACTGGCCTTAAATACAGTTCAAATCATTTTTTATTTCATTAAAGAAAAAAACTTAAAATTCAATAAAACACTAGCAACTATTCTCCTTATTGTTTGCTTGGCGATAATTGTGGCTCCACCATTTGTGATAAATCATTCTTTTCAATTTTGGCTTTGGTACACCTCAATGGCCTCCTTTGCTTTGATTATTGGCTTCAATACTACACTTCAATTTTCAAAAAGTTATTTAAAGACTTTAGTATGGAACTATTTCTTTATAATCATATTGATTACTAGCATAGGGATGAATGGAGTGGTTTATTTACAAAAAAACAAATCTTACTCAAAAACAATTTCTCAGAAGGCAAAAAACCTCCCTATCTATTATTATGAAGAATTGTCTCCGGAATTAATTTTTGCATCTGGAAAAATATCTCAACCCATTAACTTTGATGTAGTTCTCAAATCTGAATCACTGATTTTGGTTCCAGGCTCTGTACTTTCAAGTTTTAAAAATGATCTGCCAGAACATATTGATAAACAGTCTATTGAACATATTGATCTGAATTTTTTCAATTCTAAAGATGATAAGAGTTACAAAAGTCGCCTTCAAGTTGATTTAATCAAAGTTTTAAACGAAAGAAAATGAAAAATAACACGTACTCGACCACCTACAGAATACTACACTGGGCAATTGCCATATCCTTTATACTCTTGCTGATCACCATCTTTTTAAGAACTACCTGGATGGAAAAAGAGCATGTTGCTGGAATAATTGGTGCCTTTTTAAATGAAAATGGACAACAGTTACCTCAAGACCAATTGATTGTTTTAGCCAAACAAATAAGAGAACCCATGTGGCAATGGCATGTTTATTTGGGCTACGTATTGGTTGGTTTATTTGCAGTTCGGTTTGCACTTCCGTTTTGGGGTGAAATGCAAATTCAAAATCCATTTAGTAAAGGACTAAACGCAAAACAAAAGTTTCAACGATGGGTGTATATTGTTTTTTATTGTGGAGTTGTTATTTCCTTAACTACTGGATTGCTCATTAAATTCGGTTTTAAAGATTGGAAAAACTCCTTAGAAGAAATTCATGAACTTTCAATATATTATTTACTGGTATATATTGTCTTAAATCTATCTGGTGTAATAATAGCTGAATTTACAAGCCATAAAGGAATTATTTCAAAAATAGTGAGCGGTGATAAAAAAACTCATTAATGGTTATAAAAAGCAAATTTTCGAAAGTAAAATATTGAAGCATTTAACTTTCGAAAATTCGCTAGTACAATATTTTATTCTATAACAAATAATCCGTATTCACAAAATTCGATTTTTTACTTTTCAGTAATTTCTTTAAAATCTCGTTGTTTTTAGGATTGTCTTTGGAAGCTACGAAGGTCCGTATGGAAAAGGATCTTAAAGCATCGTGTACGCTTAAAGTCCCTACAGCAGAATCCTTACGTCCTGTGAAAGGCAATACATCAGGACCTCGCTGGCATGAACTATTTAAATTAACTCGACATACCAAATTAACTAACACGTCAATCAGAGGAGCAAGTGCATCTACATTATCACCAAATAAACTGACCTGCTGACCATAATTCGATTTTGCCATTTCTCCTAAAAGGTCTTGTATATCACTAAATGATTTTACAGGAATTACTGGTCCAAATTGTTCCTCCTGATAAACACGCATTGACTCAGTTACTGGATAAAGAACCGCAGGATAGATATAATTTTCAGAGGTCTCTCCTCCTTTAGCATTAAGAATTTCTGCACCTTTTTCTTTGGCATCATCTATTAATTCTTTTATATAAGCAGGTTTTCCAGGTTCTGGTAATGGAGTCAATTTCACTCCCTCTTCCCATGGCTGACCGAATTTCAATCCATCAACACGTTTAGCAAATCGTTTATTGAATTCTTCTCTAATATCTTCATGTACGTATACTATTTTTAGAGCTGTACAACGCTGACCATTATAGGATAAGGTTCCATTGATACACTCATCAATAGCTAGGTCTAAATCAGCACTTGGTAAAATAATCGCTGGATTTTTGGCTTCCAGACCAAGGATTAATCGCAATCTGTTTTTATAAGGATGTTGATCCTGCAAAGCAATAGCAGATTTGGAATTTCCTATAAGAGCAAGTACATCTATTCTGCCAGTTTTCATAATGGGAGCGGCCACTTCTCTTCCTCTACCATAAATCACATTGATAACTCCTGCAGGAAAACTTTTCTGAAAGGCGTCTAGTAAGGGAGACAGCAACAGAACTCCATGTTTTGCAGGCTTAAATACAGCTGTATTTCCCATAATCAAAGCGGGGATAAGCAAAGCAAAAGTTTCGTTGAGTGGATAGTTGTAAGGTCCTAAACACAAAACAACTCCAAGAGGTCCTCTTCTGATGTGGGCGTTAATACCTCCAACTTTTTGGAAGGTATCGCTATCTCTATCAAGCTGTTTGTAATCTTCAATAGTATCATATATATAATCTACAGTTCTGTCAAATTCTCTTTCTGAGTCTGGTAAAGTTTTACCTATTTCCCACATCAAAAGTTTCACAACTTCTTCTCTTTTCGTTTCCATCAATTCAACAAAATTCCTCATGCACTTAATTCTGTCTTTCACTTTCATTGTAGGCCATTCACCTTTTCCATATTCATATGCATTTAAGGCAGAATCTAGAACATCTAAGGCTGTCTTTTCATCCATATGAGGAACTGTACCAAGCAAAGTTGGCTTGTATTCATCGGTTGATGAGATGGTAGAATGTACCTCATCCATTTTTCCTTCCCATTTCACCAGCTTGCCATTATCCAGATAAGTGGTTTGATGTAATAAAGAATCTATCTTTGAAAAATTTGAATTAGTCATAATTATTTATGATTTATATTAAAAATTACAATTTAATTAAAGAAACCTATGCTTGTATCATAACTAACCCAAATAAATTGTTAAGCTTTAGAATCAAATTATTAGACACAAAAAAAGCCTCTAGAGTCTAGAGGCTTTTAAATAAATGAATTTATGGTAAGCTTTATCTTAAAATCGTTTCTTTTCTGTCAGGTCCAACTGAAACAATTTTTATCGGTACATGAATTTCGTCTTCAATGAATTTGATGTAGTCTTTAAGGGTTTGTGGTAAAGAATCAAAATCTGAATGTTTTGATATATCTTCTTTCCAACCTTTAAATTCTTTGTAAACAGGCTCCAGATTTTCAGCCTCAATGTTATAAGGTAAATGTTGAATTTCCTCTCCCTTATACTTGTAAGCTACGCAGACTTTCAAAGTTTTAAATCCGCTTAATACATCGCCTTTCATCATCATCAATTCGGTGACTCCATTAACTTGGACGGCATATTTGAGTGCTACTAAATCCAACCAGCCACAACGTCTAGGTCGACCAGTTGTCGCTCCAAATTCATTACCAACTTTAGCCATTCTTGCACCATCTTCATCAAAAAGCTCTGTAGGAAAAGGCCCGCTTCCCACTCGAGTGGTATATGCTTTGAAAATTCCGAAGACATTTTTAATTTTGTTAGGCGCAATCCCTAAACCCGTACAAGCGCCCGCGGCTGTTGTGTTTGAAGAAGTGACAAATGGATAAGTTCCAAAATCAATGTCGAGCAAAGATCCCTGAGCACCTTCAGCTAAGATTGTTTTATTATCTATTTGAGCCTGGTGAAGGTATTCTTCAGAATCAATAAACTGTAATGATTTTATAGATTCGATAGCCTCAAAAAATTCGTGTTCAAGCTCTTTTAAATTATACTGAACATCCACGTTATAAAATTCTATCAGCGCTTGATGTTTATTGGCTAATTGACGGTATTTTTCTTTCCAATTATCAAATTCAAGATCACCAATTCGTATGCCGTTACGCCCTGTTTTGTCCATATACGTAGGTCCAATACCTTTTAAAGTCGAACCAATTTTTGCCTTGCCTTTAGACGTTTCTGAAGCGGCATCCAAGAGTCTATGCGTAGGTAAAATAATATGAGCTTTTCTTGAAATCAGTAAAGTTTCTTTAAAATCAAGATTAAACTTTGCCAATGCGTTAAGTTCTTTTTGAAAAATAACCGGATCGATCACCACTCCATTTCCGACCACATTTACTGCTTCTTTATGAAAAATACCAGATGGAATGGTATGTAAAACATGCTTTATGCCGTCAAATTCCAAAGTATGACCTGCATTTGGTCCGCCTTGAAATCTTGCTATAATGTTATAATTTTTGGTAAGATAATCAACAATTTTTCCTTTGCCTTCATCTCCCCACTGGAGTCCAAGTAGTAAGTCTACTGCCATGTTTTAGTCTGTCTTTGATTCGTTTTTAGTTCCGTAAAAATATAATGAGTGTCGATCTATAGATATGTCAAACACCTCTTCAATTGTTTTTTTGATGGACTCAATTCTTGGATCACAAAACTCAATGACTTCATCTGTATCCGTAAGGATGACATGATCATGTTGTTTATCAAAATAGGATTTCTCATATTGAGCTTGATTTTTTCCAAACTGATGTTTTCTCACCAAACCACAGTCTAAGAGTAAGTCTATGGTATTATATAATGTAGCTCTACTTACCCGATAATTTTTCGTCTTCATTTTGATATAAAGAGACTCAATATCAAAGTGATCATCACTTTCGTAAATTTCCTGGAGTATAGCGTATCTTTCTGGAGTCTTACGATGTCCGTTGTTTTCTAAAAATTTTGTAAACACATTTTTTACAACAGCTAAATCGTTTTTTAAATTGTTTTTATTTACCATAGTTACAAAAATATACTTTTATTCACGCTTAACCTTATCGATTCCATCGATTTTTTTCAATCTTTCTATAAGTGTTGTCAATATTGAATTATTTTTAACTTTAACAACCAGTTTACCTTCAAAAATACCGTCGTTGCTAGAAAAGGCTATACTCAATATATTAACATGAAGGTTTTTTGAAATTTCATTGGTAATTATGCTTACTAAACCAAGATCATCTATACCAGTAAGTCTTATAGTTGCGCTAAATTCTTCCTGAGAAGAGTCAACCCATTTAGCTTTTAAAATTCGATAAGCATAATTACTTTGAAGTTGAATCGCATTAGGACAATTTTTCTTGTGTACTTTAATACCTTCTTTTATGGTAGTAAATCCGAAAACTTCATCACCTGGAATTGGATTGCAACATACAGCCAATTTGTAATCTAGTTTTTGTTCGTCATCCCCAAACACAAGTTGATCATAGTTACTCGTTACGTCCTCGTCTTCTTGAGCAGCGTCTTTTGCAGGAGAACGCCTAATTTTATTTTTGAAGAATGAAACTAGTGCATTACTTCTTGATGATGCATAGTCTTTAATTTGTTTATTATCGATAGAACCAATCCCAACTCTGTAAAATAAGTCAAGGCTTGTTTTCAGTTTAAAAAACACCACCATTTCATTCACAGTTCTTTCATTAAGAGTTATTCGCTGTGATTTCAGTTTACGTCTTAAAATCTCTTTTCCTTCTGCAGCAACAAGTTTACGTTTCTCTCTAAGCGCTGATTTTATTTTGGTCCTGGCTCTAGCTGTTGTGGCATAATCCAGCCAGTTTTTGGTAGGTTTGGCAGTAGAAGATGTAATAATTTCAACTTGGTCACCACTCTTCAACACTCTGCTCAATGCTACGATTTTACCATTGACTTTTGCTCCACGCGTTTGATAACCAATGTCTGTATGAATAGAAAATGCAAAATCCAAAACGGTAGCTCCTTTGGGTAAAGATTTTAAATCTCCCTGAGGAGTAAAAACAAAGATTTCTTTTGAATATAAATTCAGTTTAAACTGCTCTACAAAGTCAACAGCATTCATCTCGTTATTCTCTAAAGCCTCTTGCAGTCTATTAAGCCATAAATCCAGGCCTTGGTCGTCTTGAGCCTCATTCTTGTGCTTGTATTTGTAATGCGCAGCGTACCCTTTTTCTGCAATCTCATTCATTCGTTCGCTACGAATCTGCACCTCAACCCATTTTCCTTTTGGCCCCATCACAGTGATATGAAGGGCTTCATACCCGGTTGACTTTGGTGAAGAAATCCAGTCCCGAAGTCGCGTAGGATTAGGTCTAAAGTAATCTGTAACAATTGAATAGATCTTCCAAGCTAAAAATTTCTCGTTTTCAGGGTTGGATTTGTAAATAATTCTTAAGGCAAACTTATCGTAGATTTCATCAAATGATATATTTTGATTTACAATTTTCTTTTTTATAGAATAAATTGATTTTGGTCTACCTTTTATTTCAAAATCAATATCCTCTTTTTCTAAGGCTGTTGATAAAATCTTTGAAAAATCCTTAATGTATTGATCCTGCTCTTCTTTGCTCTCTTTTATTTTTCCAAGTATATCATTGTAGACTTCAGGCTCTGTATATTTCAAACTTAAATCTTCGAACTCTGTTTTGATGTTGTAAAGACCTATACGGTGAGCCAGTGGTGCGTAGATGTATAAAGTCTCGCTTGCGATTTTCACCTGTTTGTCTGGACGCATAGAATCCATCGTTTGCATGTTATGCAATCTATCTGCTATTTTGATGATGATTACACGTATATCATCATTGAGTGTCAACAGCATTTTTCTGAAATTCTCCGCTTGCAATGATATATCACCGTCTTTTTTAAGGCTTGAGATTTTAGTGAGTCCATCAACAATTCTAGCAACCACTTCACCAAACATTTGTTCAATATCTGAAAGTGTATAGCGTGTATCCTCCACAACATCATGAAGTAAGGCCGAGGCAATCGAAGTAGCATCCAAACCAATCTCGTAAGCCACAATTTTGGCCACTGCAATAGGATGGAAAATGTAAGCTTCACCGGACTTTCTTCTCTGGTCTTTATGCGCTTCTACAGCAGTTTCAAAAGCCTTACGAATCAGCTTTTTGTCCTTGTTGGTCAAGGTTCTGTAACTGATGCGCAAAAGCTCTTTATATTCTTTTGTAATTTCTTTGCTCTCCTGCTCTAGATAGGCATCGGTGATCTCCATAATCTTATCTCTTATTTAAATGAAATTACAAATTATTTTTCAGATTTCTCAACCTTTCTATCAATGGTGGATGAGAAAAATGAAAATATACATAGGCTGGATGAGATGTCAAATTACTTAGGCTATTTTTTGATAATTTTTTTAAAGCTGAACTTAGATATTCTCCAGAAAAAGTAGATTTAGCAAAATTATCTGCCTGGTATTCAAATTTGCGTGACAAAATATTTGTGAAAATCCCAGTTATCAAAGAAATTGGTGCATACAGGAAACTAAATGCTACCAACCCAACATGAAAACTTGTTTCATTAACCCCTAGAGCCTGTGCAAGTAAAGGTTCACTTACAAACAAAGAAAGCAGCCATAAAGTGAAACCCACATTAACTATAGAAATAAAAAGATTTACAATGATATGTTTCTTTTTATAATGCCCGACTTCATGTGCTAAAACGGCAACAATTTCTTCATCATTTAAGTCATTGATCAATGTGTCAAAAAGCGTAACTCTCTTTTCTTTACCAAAGCCTGAGAAATACGCATTAGCTTTTTTGCTTCTTTTAGAGCCATCGATCACGAAAACATTTTCTAAATTGAAATTCATTCTGGAAGCATATTTTTCGATTTTAGATCTCAAATTTCCATCTTCCAAAGGAGCTTGTTTATTGAATAGTGGAACAAGAAGTTTGGCGTAAAACATATTGAGCAATACTGAAATAATCGCCACAAAAATCCAAGTGTACCACCAGAAATCAGTTCCAACGTAGTTGTAAAAAACTAAAATTAATCCAAGAATAACACCCCCTAAGACAATGGTAAGTAAAAATGACTTTAGTTTATCCTTCCAAAATAAACCTTTAGAAGTTGTATTAAAACCATAACGTTCTTCAATAGTAAATGTAAAGTAGTAATCAAAAGGTAAGCTAAGAAGTTCACTCGCCAAGAATAAAATACCAAAGAAAAGTAGTGAAACAAGAATAGAATAATCAGCGTATTGATTGGCAATAGAATTGACAATTTGGAATCCTTCCAGACTTAAAAATATAAGAATCAACATCAAAGAAAAAGTGGATTGAACAACGCCAAATTTGAATTTATCCTTTTTGTAATTCTGAGATTTCACATATTCTGAAGTATCATAAAGATATTCAAGGCTTTCTGGTGGTTTTGCGTCGAATCTTGTATAATTTAGATAGTCCAAAAAACTGTCAAGCAGGAAATTGAAAGTAATAATACCAATAATGAGATAATAAATAATTTCCGGAGACATTTTTTGATTTTTGAGCAAATTTAAATCATGTTTTGGAATTTGATTGTGAAACGACAATACAATTGATTTTGAATTTTATGCTAAGTAGGTTGTCATATTCATTAATAGATGCTAAATTTGCTTTAAAGCAATGCGAAAGTTGTAAATGAGTAAATTGGTATCAAGCGTTGAATCTTTAGAAGTCAATTTGAAAAAATTGATTTCAGATTATGAAAGTCTGAAGGTTGAGCATAACCGTTTAAAAAGCCAGTTTCATTCAACATCAGAATCTGTTTCGGGATTAAATTCAGAAATAGAAAGATTACAACAAGAAAACAAAACACTTAGAACAGCCAACGCAATGCTAGGCAGTACCGAGCATAAAAGAGAGACAAAACTTAAAATAAATAGCTTAATTAAGGAAATAGATACTTGTATTATTCAATTAGCAGAATGAAATGGCTTTAGATAAACTAAAAATTAAATTATCGATTGCAGACAGGGTTTATCCATTAACCATTAGACCGGAACAGGAAGAAGGATTAAGGAAAGCCGCTAAAAGAATAAACGGAGTTATCAAAAAATACGAGCAAGATTATGCTGTAAGGGATAAGCAAGATGTATTAGCCATGAGTGCTTTACAATTTGCTGCAGAACTTGAGCAAAATCAATTATCTTCTTCTTCAGAATTAAAAAATGCTGAGCTAAAGCTTGAAGAATTAGATGAAATGCTCAAAAAACAATTAAACTAACGTTCATTACATAAATCGATACTGCCTGTATTAGTCGTACCTTTTTGATAAACTCAACATTTACTATTTAAAAAGGGTGAGTTTCAGTTGCTAAAGCAAGCCGCCACTTCGGTGCAGCGGATCCTTGATCAATTGAGTATCCCTAAACCTGTTTACACGGAGTTTTATACAAAACTAGGCTAATGCAGGCTTTTTTTATATATACAATTATGGAGATTACATTTATTATAATAGCAGCGATAGCTGGACTTATCATTGGATTCATCATTTCGAAAACTATTGATAGTAAAAATGCAACAGGCACTTTAAAAACTGCAGAAAAAGAAGCCCAGAAAATACTTAAGGAAGCTGAAAAAGAAGGCGAAAGCCTCAAAAAGGACAAAATACTTCAGGCTAAGGAGAAATTTATCGAGCTCAAATCTGAGCATGAAAAGGTTATCCTTACCAGAGACCAGAAAATTAGTGAAGCTGAAAAGAGAACTAAAGATAAGGAGTCTCAGGTTTCCAATGAACTTTCTAAACAAAAGAAACTTAACACGGATCTAGAAGAGAAATTGAAAGATTATGCCTACAGAACGGAGTATCTTGAAAAGAGACAAGAAGAAATCGATAAAATTCTTCAGCGTAAAATCAATCAACTTGAAGTTTTAAGTGGTCTAAGCGCAGAAGATGCCAAGAAACAGCTTATGGAATCTCTTCGTGAAACTGCCAAGGCTGAAGCTATGCAAATGATTCAGGATACGGTTGAAGAGGCAAAGCTTACTGCACAGCAGGAAGCAAGAAAAATTGTCATCAATACTATACAGCGAGTTGGAACTGAAGAAGCTATTGATAATTGCGTATCGGTATTCAACCTGGAAAGTGATGATGTGAAAGGTAGAATAATAGGTCGAGAAGGTCGTAATATACGAGCAATTGAGGCTGCAACCGGAGTTGAAATCATAGTAGATGATACGCCAGAGGCTATCATTTTATCTTGCTTCGATTCCATCCGTCGGGAAGTCGCTAGATTATCCTTACATAAATTGGTAACCGACGGCAGAATTCACCCTGCGAGAATTGAGGAAGTCGTTAAGAAAACAAGAAAAGCAATTGATGAAGAAATTGCGGACATTGGTAAACGAACTATCATTGATCTTGGAATTCACGGCTTACATCCAGAGCTAGTGAAAATGGTGGGTAGAATGAAATACAGATCTTCTTATGGACAGAATTTATTACAACACTCCAGAGAAGTCGCCAACCTTTGTGGAATTATGGCTTCGGAACTTGGCCTAAATCCAAAACTCGCCAAGCGTGCTGGATTACTTCATGATATTGGTAAAGTTCCTGAAAATGAAACAGAATTACCTCACGCTATACTAGGTATGCAGTGGGCAGAAAAATATGGTGAAAAACCAGAAATTTGCAATGCCATTGGAGCTCACCACGACGAAGTAGAGATGACTTCGCTACTTTCTCCTTTAGTGCAGGTTTGTGATGCGATAAGTGGCGCAAGGCCAGGTGCAAGAAGACAAGTTTTAGATTCTTATGTAAAACGTCTTAAAGATCTTGAAGAAATTGCCTTCGGATTTGGAGGGGTTAAAAAAGCTTATGCTATCCAAGCGGGGAGAGAATTGAGGGTTATTGTGGAAAGTGAAAGGGTAAGCGACGAAAAAGCTTCTGCCCTCTCGTTTGAAATTTCCCAAAAGATACAAACCGATATGACCTACCCAGGTCAGGTAAAGATTACCGTTATTCGGGAAACTAGAGCTATTAATATTGCTAAATAAGCAAACTCATAACGCTACATAAAAAAAAGGGCTGTTTCTAACGAAACAGCCCTTTTTAGTTGGTGAAAAATATATTCCTTCTTATATTTACTTTATGTATTACTAACCTTAAATTATCAGAGACATGAAAAAATTACTTTTACTCTCAGCAATTGTCGTCTCGACGATGACTTTAAGTGCCCAAGAAGCTAATATTGGTCTAAGTGGAGCACTACCGATTGGTGACGCTGGAGACATTACAACTTTTGGTCTTAACCTTGACGCCAATTACTTGTGGGAAGTTTCCGAACAATTCGACCTAGGTGTTGCAGCAGGATATCATTATTATTTTGGCGAAGATATAGACACACCCTTTGGAACTTTTGAAGCTGAGGATTTTGGTTTTTTACCCATCGCAGCAGCTGCTCGTTTTAATGCATCTGAAGATTTTACGATTGGTGCAGATGTAGGTTACGCCCTAGGAATAAACCCTGATGGAAATGATGGAGGTTTCTATTATGCCCCAAAAATTCAGTACAGTGTAAGTGAAGCATTGGACATCGTCTTTGCCTATAAAGGAGTAAGTCTAGATGGTGTATCCTTTGATGCTATTAGCCTAGGTATAGAATTTGGACTATAATTCAAATAATTGAATAGATTAAAAAAAGGGCTGTTTCAAAAGAAACAGCCCTTTTTAGTTTAAACATATAATTTGTTAGAATTGCTCTCTTCCTGCAAAATGAAAATTGCTTTCAATCATAGCATTTTCATCGCTATCACTCCCGTGAATTGCATTTTCGCTTATGGACGTAGCGTAGTTTTTACGAATCGTGCCTTCTGCTGCTTCTTCAGGATTGGTCGCACCAATTAAGGTTCTAAAATCGTCTACAGCATTTTCTTTTTCAAGTACTGCCGCAACGATAGGACCGCTGGTCATATAATCTACAAGCTCTCCGTAAAATGGACGCTCTTTATGAACTTCGTAAAAAGCCTTTGCATCATTTTCTGTCATGTGCGTCATTTTAAGCGCCACAATTCTGAAACCTGAACCCGTAATTTGTTTTAAGATATCACCGATGTAGCCTTTAGAAACTGCATCTGGCTTAAGCATAGTAAATGTTTTAGTTACTGCCATTATAATTTTTTTATTTTGATTGCAAAAGTAAACAATTTCTTTAGACTTAAATATTAAGCCTTAACTTTAGAATTTGAGAGTCAAACTTTGTAGGACACGTCCATCTTTTGTTGATTTAATTTTCAAATCAGCATTTTCTTCTGTCAAATTTAAATCCACTATTCCATAGCTGGTTTCAGCAGTCACCTCTCCTACTCTATATCGATTTGGTTCTCCATCATAAGAAGCATAAGAATGCGTTAATCCACTAGAGGTGAAATCAGTCAATGGGTAACTTAGATCTTCAATTTTCTTTTGGGAAAATTCTGAAATATGTCGGTCTCCACTCAATAAAAGTATGTTTTTTAAAGAGTTTGATTGAAGCAAGGCTTCCATTTTATCAACTTCATACGGAAAATTGCCCCAGGTTTCAAAACCATGTTCGCTAGATAAAAACTGAATACTACTGACAATAATATTAAAATCTGCTTGCGAGTTTTCAACTTCTTCCTCCAGCCAATTCCATTGCTCTTGTCCAAGCAAAGTTGAATCTTTTAATGAGTGAGGCTTATATCTATGATTTGGATTTTCAGCATCTAGCATTCCATCTCTGAAATACCGCGTATCTAACAAGTAGAATTTGATACTTTTATCGCCGGCACTGATGACTTTGGAATAATAAGTTCCTCCTCTGGATGCCATCGCATGAGTTGAATCCAACTCGAAAAAATCCATGTACAAAGATTTTGCTTGATCTTTATACTCCCATTCTTTACCCGCATCATTTTTTCCATAGTCGTGATCGTCCCAAACGCCAATTGGCGCATTCGGCAGACTGGAAACGAAGGATTTGTAATATGTATTACTTTTAAGCGTATCGTACTTCGCTTCCATCAATTCCATGTCTGGAGTATCAGCATAGATATTGTCTCCGCCCCAAACAAAAATATCAGCTGAATCTTTTTTTATGGTGGACCAAAATTCTTGGGACATATTTTGTCGATTACAACTTCCTAAGGCTATCCTGAAGCTTGTTTTTTCTAAAGTATTAGCTGTTGTCTCTGAATTTTCATTTCCTGTTTTAGATTTACAGGATAAAAGCGATAGACAGGCAAAAACTAAAAGTATAAATATGTTTTTCATAATAAATAATTTTTTTACAAATCTAGAAATTCAAATGTTATTGCATTATTAAGAATTTGTACATTTGATTTCTATGAGAAAAAATACGATAGGTGGGCTAAAAGGCCAAATGAACAAAAATTCAAAAGTGAGTATAATTGGTCATAAAAATCCAGATGGAGATGCTTTAGGATCTACACTTGGCTTGCATTTATTTATGAAGGAGCTTGGGATAACATCTCAGGTGATTATGCCCAATAGCTCTCCAGACTTTCTGGCTTGGTTACCTTCAATCGATACTATTCTCTGCTACGACAATGATAAAGCTCAATGTGAAGAAGAATTAGATAACTCTGATTTTGTATTCACACTAGATTTTAATCACTTAGATAGAACAGGAAGTCTTGGTGATCATCTTCAAAAATTGAACACAAATTTTGTAATGATAGATCATCATCAGCAACCAGCAGATTATGCCCCTTATATGCTATCGGACACGTCTATAGCGTCTACCTGCGAACTAGTGCATGAGTATATAACCACCCAATATCCAGAAACAAAATTGACAGCAGATATCGCTAGCTGTCTATATACTGGCATTATGACGGATACAGGTTCCTTCAGGTTTCCATCGACAACCAGCAAAACCCATAGGATTATTGCAGACTTGATAGATGCTGGTGCAAATAACTCTGAAATACATCAAAATACATTCGACAATAATGCTGAAAGCCGATTGCATTTGCTTGGAAGAGCTTTGCAAAATTTAAAGGTTCTGAAAGATTTAAGCACTGCTTATATTTCCTTATCCCAAGACGATTTAAACCAATATGGCTTCAAAAAAGGAGATACCGAGGGCTTTGTGAATTATGCATTATCCTTGAAAGGAATTAAATTCGCAGTTATTTTTATTGAAAATAAGGCTGAGAATATTATTAAAATTTCTTTCAGATCGATTGGCGATTTTGATGTTAATACTTTTGCTAGAAACCATTATAATGGAGGTGGTCACAACAATGCGGCTGGAGGCAAAAGCGATTTAGATTTGAAATCTACTTTAGCTGAATTTGAAACTACACTAAAACACTATAAAGACGATCTATCATGAAGAGCATCCTATATATGATATTATGTTGTTGTTTGATTTGTAGTTGTAAATCACCAGAACCTAGAAAGCCAGTTTCAAGAGCTTCACAAAGTTTTACAACAAAATCCTTGACGCTTAATAAAGCTATAGTCAAAAAGGAAGAAGCCTACATTAAGGAGATGATAGACGCAGACTCTACCAACAACTACATTAGTTCTGCCGATGGATTTTGGTATTACTATAATTCAGAAAATAAAACAGACAGCATCACGCCAGGTTTTGGTGATGAAGTAGAGTTTAATTATAACCTATTAACGCTACAAGGCGACACCATATATTCTAGAGAAGAACTTGGAGAACGCGCTTATACGATAGACAAAGAAGAAATTTTTACAGGCTTACGTCAGGGTCTCAAACTAATGAAAGAAGGAGAAACTGTTACTTTTCTTTTTCCTTCCCACCAGGCCTATGGCTACTATGGAGACAACGACAAAATAGGGACTCATGTTGCTCTCAAGTCTACTGTAACATTGAATGAAATAAAAATTAATAAAGATTAAAACTAAAGTAAAATGAAAACACTGAAATTATCATTAGTTGCCCTACTAGGATTGCTTATTTATAGCTGTTCTTCCAAATATCCAGATCTTGAGGATGGTTTGTATGCAGAATTTAAAACTTCTGAAGGAGAATTCGTAACCGAATTACATTACCAGCAAGTACCTATGACGGTTGGAAATTTTGTAGCACTCGCTGAAGGAAATCATCCAAATGTTGATGAAAAGTATGAAGGTAAAAAATTCTACGACAGCATAATTTTTCATAGAATAATTGACGGATTTATGATTCAAGGCGGGGATCCTAGCGGAACTGGTCAGGGAGGTCCTGGTTACAAATTTCCAGACGAATTAACTCCAAAATTGGGTCATGAAAAAGGAGTTCTTTCTATGGCTAACGCTGGACCAAATACAAATGGAAGTCAGTTTTTTATAACACTGGCTCCAACAGCTCACCTGGATGGAAAACATAGTGTTTTTGGAAAAACAGTGGTTGGTGAAGAAGTTGTTGATAGTATCGGAAAAGTAGAGACAGGTGCAAGAGATAAACCTGTAGATGATGTAGTGATAGAGACAGTCAACATTTTTAGAAAAGGAAGTGATGCTAAAGCATTTGATGCTGTTGAAGCTTTCAAAGAAGGAGTCCAAAAAGCAGAAGAAGTAATGGCTGAAGCTGAAGAAGCAAGAAAGATCAAGTTACAAGAAGCTAGTGAAGGCTTTGAGGTGACAGAAAGTGGACTCCGTTATAAAATGACAGAAGAAAATTCAAATGGTACTACTCCAAAAGCTGGTGACTTAGTAAAAGTTCATTATACAGGTTATCTTCTGGATGGAACCAAGTTTGATTCTTCTGTAGACAGAGACCAACCCATTGAATTTCCTGTGGGGACAGGAAGAGTTATCCCAGGTTGGGATGAAGGTATTATGTTGTTGAAAACAGGAGAAAAAGCAGAACTCGTTATTCCTTCTGAATTGGCTTATGGTGCAAGACAAACTGGACCAATTCCGCCAAACTCAATTTTGAAATTTGAAGTCGAGTTGTTGGAAGTGGAATCAAACAATTAGACTCAATAAAAGATTAATTTTTTAAAATTTCCAATTGGATCTCAAGCATTCAATTGGAAATTAATTTTTAAAAGACATTATTGATTTAATTTGAAGTCGGTTGATCTCTATATAAAATCCTTTCAAAGGATGTTTAAATTCATATAAAATGAAATATTTACGGTTGTCACTTGTTTCAGTATTAGTAATTCTCATTCAGGGTTGCTCTTCAAAATACTCAGAATTGGAGAACGGACTTTATGCAGAATTCGAAACATCAAAAGGAAATTTTGTTGCAAAATTACACCATAAAAATGTTCCTATGACTGTCGGAAATTTTGTGGCATTGGCAGAAGGAGTGCATCCACTTACCGAAAAGCGCTATAGCGATGAGCCATTGTATGATAGTTTGATTTTTCATAGAGTGATTAAAGATTTTATTATCCAAGGTGGTGATCCTAGAGGTACAGGGAGAGGTGGGCCTGGATTTAAGTTTCCCGATGAAACTGATGGCGATTATACACACGACTCAAAAGGTGTCTTATCAATGGCTAATAGCGATGCTCAGGACACGAAGGATCCTTTTGCCAACACTGGGCAAACCAATGGAAGTCAATTTTTTATCACATTGCGTCCAACCCCACATCTTGACGGTTTACACACTGTTTTTGGAGAGGTTGTCTTCAATTATGATGTTGTAGATTCTATTGGTGAAGTAGAAACAGGCGGTGCTAATAGACCTGTAGACAAAATTTTTATTAAGAAAGTTACTATCGTTAGGAAAGGAGGCGATGCAGAAAATTTTGATGCCATAGAGGCTTTTGAAAGCGGTGTAGCTGCTTATGAAGAAAATTTAAGAAAAGAAGCTGAAGAAAGAAAACTATGGATTGAAGAATTTTCTGAAGGCTATCAAGAGACCGAAAGCGGATTAAGATATAAAATCACCAAAAAGAATAACAATGGTATATCTCCAAAACCTGGTGATATACTTAAAGTTCACTACGAAGGGTTTTTAACCGATAGCACAAAATTCGATTCATCCTTGGATCGTGGTCAGCCTATAGAGTTTGAACTTGGGGTAGGGAAAGTTATTCCAGGTTGGGATGAAGGACTTCAGCTTTTAAAAAAAGGAGAAAAAGCAAAATTTATAATACCCCCGTATTTATCATATAATGAGAGAGCGGCAGGACCTGTTCCACCCTATTCAATTTTAATATTTGATGTGGAACTCCTGGACTTTAAAAAACAATAAATTAAAAAGCCCCAGTTTCAAATGAAACTGGGGCTTTTTAATTTATTGAATATCGGTTATAACTTATCGATTTCTTCCTTTAATTGTTCTTTAGTTTGACCAGTTTTTTCTTGAAGCTTACCAAGCATTTCATCAAATTTACCTTCAGAATATTTTAAATCGTCATCTGTAAGTTTTGCATATTTTTGCTTCAATTTACCTTTAGCTTCATTGAATTTTCCTTCTAATTGATCTAAGTTCATAATATTTGATTTTAAATTATTATAAAACAATCTACTCAACAATTCTTTATTTTATGCTAACAAAATCTTATTTAACTCAATTTTTGAGTTTTTGTTTTCTTTCAGTATTTTTAATGAGTTGTAGTACAACTAAAACATTAAAAGATCAAAACTATCGAGTAAAATTCATCGATGAATACACAATACCAACTGGATTTATTTATGGCAATGAAATCTATGGAGGAATCTCAGGCATAGATTACAAAGACGGACAAATCATCATGGTCAACGATTCTCCTTCCAATCCACTCATTTTTTCTGCTGAATTTAATCTCGTTGACTTAAAGCTTGACACATTGGCTTTTACCTCTGTTACAAAATTAGAAGCAGATGTTTTCTTTGAAGAAAATGCATTGGACATGGAGTCTATTCGCTTTGATGGTGAAGATTACTTAATTTCTACTGAAGGCAATATTGATAAAGAATTGCAACCAAAGCTATTCAAAATCGGTCCCGGTGGAGAGTTTTTGAATGAATATCCGTTGCCACACTACTTCCTTCCAAGAGGTAAAAATCAACCTCGGCACAACGGCGTGTTCGAAGGACTTTCCAAGGATCTAAATTCAGATGGATTTTGGTTTGCCAACGAATTACCTTTAGTAGAAGACGGTAAAGCTCCTAAACTTTACAATACCAATTCTCCCATTCGGTTGAGTTATTTTGACAGAGAGCAGAATCAAATCACCCGTCAATACGCCGTGGATCTAGACAGGATCACAAAAATCCCATTACTTCCCTTTGCCATCAACGGATTAACCGAAATCTTACAACTAGATAATAACAAGTTTTTAATTCTGGAAAGATCCTATTCAGCAGGACATAAAACCCAAGGCAATAAAGTTAAGCTCTTTCTTGTAGACGTAACTGAGGCTTCAGACATCAAAGCTATTGACCAACTTAGAAACACTTCAGAAGACATTATTTATGCTGAAAAAAGTTTACTTCTTGATTTTAAGAGCATCAAATCTAAACTAACCGACAAGATCATCGATAATCTGGAAGGCTTGTGCTTTGGACCAACTTTACCTAATGGGAATAAAACTTTGATTATAGCTTCAGACGATAATTTTAGTAGCTTTGGGCCACAAATTAATCAATTTATTGTTTTAGAATTAATAGAAAACCAATGAAAACAAAACATTTACTTCTCAGCCTAAGCTTTATTACCTTATTATTTTCTTGTCAAAATTCAGAAGAAAACACTTTCCAATTTGATATCCCTGAAGGAAAAGCCCCTATGGCGACAACTTACTATTTTGTAAGGCATGCAGAAAAAGACACCACAGATTCTCAAAACAAAGATCCACAACTTACCGAGGAGGGCATCCGAAGAGCCAATTATCTAGCCACCTATTTTGCAGATAAAGAATTGGATTTATTTTATTCTACAGACTATAGTAGAACCATACAAACCTTAATCCCTACCATTCATCACTATAAAGGAGATATTTTGAGTTATGACCCAAGGAAAGATTCGCTATTTACTCACGACTTTTGGAAAACTACTTATGGTAAAAATATTTTAGTAGTCGGCCATAGTAATACGAGTCCTAAGTTTGTGAACGAAATTATATCTGAAACCAGATATCAAAATCTTGATGAAAACACTTACGATGTATTTTTTCAAATTAAAATTGATAAAAATCTCAATGTAATGGATTCACTAATCACCAAAAAAGTACCCGCTAATTTTAATTACAATCAAGAGTTATAGAAGTTAACTTGATTGCCTTATTTTCTATGAGAGATAAGAGTTCTAGTTCTTCATTCTCATACATTTTTCCAATTTCATTTAACTTTTTGGACTTAACTTTAGGTTTATAGTTCTCATAATCTTGAAACACAACGCCGTCAATAGTTCGTCTATTCATTGCTTTCCTAAAACGTAATCCTCCTCCGTTTACCAAAAAGCTATAAGCCAGATAATCCAAAGAATAATCCTCGGCATCTATCCAATAGATATAAATATCTTCAAAATCTACACCTCCTCCATTTTTAGAGAATTTTACTTCTAGCTTATGGTAAGTTTGATCTTTAATTACCTCTTTTCCAAGATCTGAAAGTTGAACAGCGTCATCTTTTAATCTTACCGGAAGTTGAGTGAAATAGTGTACAGAATTGACAGATTCAAAATAATTAAAGGTCGTAGTATCTGCAAGTTTTACAAGTGAATCTTTATAATATCTCTTCAGTTCCCCATCAAATAATACATCTTTAATGGGCTCATCTTTAGACATACGCTCTAGCCTCATTCCTTCGCAGGTTGGCGTGGCTTTATACTTATAATCTCTAAAAGCAAATTCTAGCTCGTTGGTATTCAGTTTTGATTTTCCAGAGTAGGTAATGGCTTTATCAACTATTTCTTCTGGAGTTAGAGAAGATTCAGGTGATTGGCAACTTAAAATAAGTAAAATAAAAAAAGCGGAAATATAATTCATGAATTTTATAATTTATAGATAAACATTAGCCCTTGCTTCTTTCTATCCTTTCAAAAGTCTTATTTTTGAAACAATTAGTTTAATTCTTATGGTAAAAAATAAAATCAACATAAAAAATAAGAAAGCAAGATTTCAATATGAAATTTTGGACAAATATACTGCTGGAATTGTTTTGGCGGGCACCGAAATCAAATCAATTCGTGAAGGAAAGGCTACAATTGCTGAAAGCTTTTGCGAATTCAACGATAAAGGCGAGCTATTTGTGATCAATATGGACGTTCAGGAATATTCTCACGCCACCCATTTCAACCATAAGCCCAAAAACGCCAGAAAGCTTTTACTAAATAAGCAAGAGCTAAAAAAGCTTTACAAAGAAGTCAAAAACACTGGGCTTACGATCATTCCACTTAAAATGTTCCTAAACGACAGGGGGTTTGCCAAACTTCAAATCGCCTTGTGTAAGGGTAAAAAGTTACACGATAAGCGGGAAACTATAAAAGACCGTGATACTAAAAGAAAGCTGAATAGAATTAATAAAACCTACAATACCTAATTTGTTCTTTGCCTGTCTTTATGAAACGACACCTTCTGTTCCTACTTTTCTTGTTATGCTCATTTTTAAGTCAGTCGCAAATCACTGGAAAGGTAACCGATACTGAAAATCTGCCTCTGCAAAATGTAAACGTATACGTGGAAGGCACTTTCAACGGAACAACAACCAATGCCAACGGTGAATTCATAATAAAGGTTGACACTTCAAAAGAACAGATTTTAGTTTTTAAATTCCTTGGATTTGAAACTGAAAAAAAAACTGCTGGTCCAGATAAATCTTATTTAGAAGTTCAACTCACAGAAAAGGTCACAAGTCTGGATGATGTCGTAATATCAAATAACGAAGATCCAGCTTATACTATCATCAAAAATGCGATTGCTCAAAGAAAACTAAATCTCGCAAAAATAAAAGAATTCAAAGCTGAATTTTATTCTAAAGGCATTTGGGAAATCCAAAATGCGCCTGAGAAAATTTTAGGTCAGGAAGTTGGTGATCTGGGAGGTGGTTTGGATTCTACAAGAAGTGGTGTAGTCTATTTGAGTGAAACAGTTTCCCAAATAGCTTATAAGGCTCCCAATCTATTCAAGGAACGAATTATCGCCTCCAAAGTAAGTGGTAATGATAGAGGCTTCAGTTTTAATTCTGCCGAAGACTTTAATTTTTCGGTATATGAAAACACAATTGATCTGGGTAATAATTTGGTTTCACCCATCGCTAATTTTGCAATGAATTATTACGATTACGAACTGGCAGGTACCTTTTATGACCAGGACAGATTTCTTGTCAATAAAATCAAAGTGATTCCTAAGCGACCAAACGACGCGGTATTTAGCGGATTTATTTATATCATAGAAGATACGTGGGAAGTATTTGGAGTAGATTTAAAAACAACAGGGAAGTCACTTCAGATTGAAGTCGTAAAAGAAATCAACCTCAACCAAACGTTTAGCTATAGTGAAGAAAATGAGTTTTGGGTCTTAATATCTCAAGATATTTCTTTTAGCTGGGGCATTTTTGGAATTTCTGGAGGAGGCGATTTTGTAGCTTCTTACAAAAATTATGATTTCAATTCAGAGCTCAGCAAAAAGGATTTTAGCAATGCGGTAATTGTATTTGATCAACAAGCCAATACCAAAGACAGTTTGTTTTGGGAAAACAACAGACCCGTTCCTTTAACGAGCATGGAACTTGAAGACTATACCTTCAAAGACAGTATTCAAATCTTGAAAAATTCTAAACCTTACAAAGACTCTATAGACACCGCCCGTAACAAATTCAGCTTAACCGATCCTATTTTCGGTTATTCATGGCAAAATTCTACCACCAATCAAGTGGCTGGATTTACTGGACTAACCGATGTCAATTACAATACAGTCCAGGGTTTCAACATCAAGTCTGATGTTTACTTTACTCAAAAAGATACCACTGGCACCTATAGAAACTATTGGGAACTGCGCTCCTATCTGGACTACGGTTTCTCAGAAGAAAAACTGAGAGTGTACGGAAGTTTTGTAAAAAAATTCAATAATTTCTCAAAGCCTTTTTTAAGCTTTTCGGGAGGGACTAAGCTAGAAGAAGTTAATTCTACCAATCCTATTAATGAACGCTTGTCCTCAATTACTTCAATATTTTTTGAGAGAAATTACTTAAAGCTTTACGAAAAAATATTTGGTAAAGCAACTTACAGTCAGGAGATCTTTAATGGGTTTAGGATGAGTGCTACCTTAGAATTTGAAAGAAGGCGTGCTTTAACAAACTCTACTAATTCTCCACTTATCAGTAATAAAAATGGAGGATTTACATCCAACAATCCTCTGGCTCCAGAAGCTTTTGGTTCTTTGCTTTTTCCTTCTCATAATATTGGTAGAGCTACTATAGGTGGTCGAATTAATTTTGACCAGGACTATGTACTGACACCCAACGGAAAATATGATACCTACAGCGTTAGGTTTCCTGTCCTGAGTTTCAGCTACGAAAAAGGCTTCGCCTCAGATATCAGCGATTTTAATTATGATTTGATAAAAGCCAGACTTACTCAAACCAAAACGATTTCTCGATTTGGTGAATTGGGTTATAGCTTAAACGGTGGCTTATTTTTTAATGCTGAAAATATTTCGTTTTTAGACTTTAAACATTTTAATGGGAATCAAACTCGGGTTGGAACCTCAAGCGATTATCTGAACCAATTCAATTTATTGCCGTATTACGAGCTTTCCACCAATTCTGATTATGCCGATGTCCATTTGGAACACAACTTTAAAGGTTACCTATTGAACAAAGTTCCACTCCTCAACCAATTGAATTTCAATATGGTGATAGGTGCGAAAAGTTTATTTACAGATTCCAACAAACCTTATTCTGAATTTTCTGTAGGTCTTGATAATGTTGGTTTTGGTCAATTTCGTTTTTTTAGAATAGATTACGTGAAGCCTTATCAAGATGGCTGGCAAAATGGAGCAATAATTTTCGGAATTAAATTACTGGATCAATTTTAAAGCAAGCTTTAATTCTTATCCTCTAGCAGCGGTACAAATCGAAATTCTCCAAAGGTTTCCTTCTGAAATTTTGTAGAGGAAGTCCTTTTCAGCAATGTCATAATTTGTGGATCTTCACCAACAGGAATCACAAGCCTTCCACCAACTTTGAGTTGAGAAAGTAAAGGTTTGGGAATAAACGGTGCACCAGCAGTCACAATGATTTTATCGAATGGCGCATACTCTGGCAAGCCTTTATAGCCATCACCAAAACTCATGTACTTAGGCCTGTAACCCAACTGGTCTAGAAAATTTTTTGTTTTTTTATAAAGCTTTTGTTGTCTCTCTATGGTATAGACCTTTGCTCCGAGTTCACATAGCACAGCAGCCTGATAACCACTTCCTGTTCCTACTTCCAAAATTAAATCGCCAGACTTGACTTGAAGTAGTTCGGTTTGAAAAGCTACCGTATAAGGTTGAGAAATCGTTTGTCCTGCAGCGATAGGAAAAGCTTTGTCTTGGTAAGCATGATCTTCGAAACTACTGTCCATAAACAGGTGTCTTGGAATCGCATTGATAGCGCTCAAGACTTTCTCGTCTTTGATGCCTTTTTCACGGATCAATTCTACCAGTAATTTGCGTTTGCCCTGCTGTCTGTAACTGTCTTCCAAGCCTTTATATTTTCACTAATGATAAAGTAAAAGTAGAAAAAAATATGAGTATATCTCAGACCTTCTCTACTCAAAATATAAAAATACCAATTATTGATTTCGATACTTTGTAATCTTAATGGGAATAGGTTTGAGGAAGTATTTTAAATTAAAAATCAAGAGTAAGATGACGTCAATTAAAACAAAAACGACTAGTATAAATACTAGTCGTTTTGAAAGCTTATTTTGATCAGTGCTTACTTAGTACTGATAATCTCAATTTTTCTGATGTTTGGATCTTCAACAAGTAATTCTGAAGCACTTGCCATTAAAGCTTTAGCTATTTCGCCACTCAGGTGAGCCTCTCTTCCGTGCTCATTCTCGAATGTATCGAATATACCAAAGGTTGATTCATCTATTTGAAATGAATACCAGGTTAAGGTTTCATTTTCCTTTTTAGCGTGTTCAACGGCATTCGATAGAAAATTCTTAACATCATTTTCTTTTCCTTTCTTAGCTTTTACTGTAGCTAGCAATCCTAAATTTTTCATTTTTATTTTTTTGATTTATATCTATATTAATGGCTTCAATTTAAGCATACACAATCATCTACAGCTACTGAAAGACTTAATTTGTGAATCTTTTAAACGACTTTGAAAAACAAGCTGAAACTAAAACGTATAATGATTCAATTGGACCAGTATATGGAAAAAGAAAAGCCAATCTTAAAGTGAAACTAACAATATGACTTTATCCACTATTTGACGATCGTTCTAAAAGTCAAATTAATTCTTGGACCAGGAACTCGCTTAGTAGGTGGAAGGCGATGTAACCAAAACTCTTGAGTTTCGTCTTTCATAACGAGTAAACTCCCCTGCTCCAACCGCAATTCAACTTTTTGACCATTCTTCTTATGTTTAAACATAAACTTGCGTTCTGCACCTAGACTTAATGATCCTATCGCCCCATTTTTCTTCAAGTCTTTTTCTCCATCGCTGTGCCAGCCCATTCCCTCTTCCCCGTTGTGATAGAGATTGAGCAGGCAAGAATTGAACTGCTCCCCTGTTTCTAATTCTACTATATTTTTGAGAGCGATTAACTCTGTGGTCCAGGGTAAAGCTTGTTTAGTGAGCTTAGAGTAAGTGTATTCAAAAGGCTTTTCTCCATACCAAGCCACTTTTCGTTTGGTCGAAATTACTTTTCCAAATATCTGAGCCTGATCATTTTGCCAGTCGATATGATGTAATAACTTTTTAAAGTGGGACTCTGCCTGATCAGGGCCAAATAGCTTACCATAATAGTAAACAGACCCATCCTGAGGTAAGAGGTTTTTTGAACTATCGTAAGGTTCATCAAATAGCTTCATAAGTAATATTCCATATTTGGTGTAAAATAATTTGTACTCCAATTTACTATTTCATTTAAAAAATAAGTCTGATTTATTTATAAAATTGAGCAGAGGTATTTAAAGTTTAGAAAAATAAATAGGGATATAAATATTTATCTGGATTTAAATAAATTATGGGCTTCCAAACTCTTCAAAGGGTCTTAGGATTAAATCTAGAAATGAGTTAATCATAAAACTGTCAATTATAGTGTTCTAGTCAGACCATTCTTCTGTGTAAATTCTAAAAGAAATCCTATAAGACTTCGGTGAGTTCAGTTTACTAAAAAAGAAATGTTACTTTTGTGTAAAACGATACTATTTATGCTAAAAGTCGGTGTTTTGGGAGCTGGACATCTAGGTAAAATTCACCTCAGACTGCTCAAGGAATCCAAGAAGTATTCATTTGTTGGATTTCATGATACAGATAAAGATCATGCTTTAAAAATTGAAAAGGAGTTTGGATATACCTATTATGAAAACTACGAAGATTTATTAAAAGAGGTAGATGTTATAGACATTGTCACCCCTACAACCTACCACTTTAAAACTGCAAAGCAAGCTATCAAGGCGGGAGTTCATTTGTTTGTTGAAAAACCAATCACTTCCACTGTTGAACAAGCAGAAGAATTGATTGAGTTAGCTAAAAATCATAACGTCAAAGGACAGGTAGGCCATGTAGAACGTTTTAATCCAGCCTTTAGAGCTGCGATTAGTAAAATTGATAAGCCGATGTTTATTGAAGCCCATCGTTTGGCCGAGTTTAATCCTCGTGGGACAGACGTCCCTGTAGTTTTAGATTTGATGATTCACGATATTGACGCCATCTTAAGCGTAGTAAATTCAAAAGTCAAAAATATCAACGCTAGTGGCGTCTCGGTTATTTCTGAAACACCTGATATTGCCAATGCTAGAATTCAGTTTGAAAATGGCTGCGTTGCCAATTTAACTGCTAGCAGGATTTCTTTAAAAAACATGCGTAAATCTCGGTTTTTCCAAAGAGATGCTTATGTGTCGGTAGACTTTTTAGAAAAAGTAACCGAGGTGGTAAAAATGAAGGATGCACCAGAAAATCCAGATGATTTCGCTATGATACTTCAGAATGCGGAAGGTGTGAAAAAGCAAATCTATTTTGATAATCCTGAAATCGAAACCAACAACGCTATTTTAGACGAACTAGAGACGTTTGCAGAAGCTATCGAGAACAAAACGACCCCTATAGTCACATTGGAGCAGGGAACAGAAGCTTTGAGGGTGGCTATGCAAATTATAAAAGCATTTGATAACTAATAATTTCAAAATATATATTTCATGAAAAATATTTCAATTATAGGAGCAGGAACCATGGGTAACGGCATAGCTCACACCTTTGCTCAATTTGACTACCAAGTCAACTTAATCGATGTTTCTAAGGACAGTTTAGATAAAGGAATAGCCACCATCACTAGAAATCTAGATCGTATGGTGAGCAAGGAAAAAATTAGTGAAGAGGATAAGAAGCGTACCCTTGCCAACCTCACTACCCATACCAGTCTAGCCGACGGCGCAAAAAATGCTGATCTAGTAGTAGAAGCCGCTACTGAAAACGAAAAAATTAAATTAGATATCTTTAGAGAATTAGACAAGATCTGTCCACCTAAAGCAATCTTAGCGACCAATACCAGCTCTATTCCAATTACTAAGATTGCTGCAGTAACAGGAAGACCTAAACAGGTAATTGGGATGCATTTTATGAATCCTGTACCAATTATGAAATTGGTAGAAATCATAAGGGGTTACAATACCAGTGATGAAATCACCAACACTGTAGTAAAATTGGCCAAAAATCTTGGTAAAGTGCCTACTGAAGTTAATGATTACCCTGGTTTTGTTGCCAATCGTATATTGATGCCGATGATCAACGAAGCAGTTGAAACTCTTTATAATAATGTAGCTGGTGTAGAAGAAATTGATACGGTTATGAAGCTAGGTATGGCCCATCCTATGGGACCACTTCAACTTGCAGATTTTATAGGATTGGACATATGTCTTTCTATACTTGAAGTAATGTACGATGGATTCAAAAATCCAAAATATGCTCCTTGCCCATTACTAGTAAATATGGTGAGAGCTGGAAAATTAGGTGTGAAATCTGGTGAAGGCTTCTATAATTACAGCGAGAGTAAAAAAGCAGAAAAAGTATCTTCACAATTTGCCACTTAATCATGCCCGTTGTAAAACCCTTTCAAGCTACTAGACCTACACGCGATAAAGTAGGTCTAATAGCTTCAAAACCCTATGATACCTATACAAAAGCTCAGATAGAAGCAAGACTAGATAACAATCCGTTTTCGTTTTTACATATTGTAAATCCAGGTTACAAATACAACAAAGAAATTTCCGGCAAAGAACGTTTTGGTCTTGTCAAGAATAGATTTGAAGAATTTAAAGAAGACGGTAGTTTTTTTCAGGAAGAAAAACCTTGCTACTATTTACACAAAATCATATACCGGAATGAAATTCAATTTGTTGGATTTGTTGGGGCGGCGAGCACAGAAGATTACGAATGCAATATCATTAGGAAGCATGAAGACACTCTAAAAGAAAAGGTAGATGTCTTTACTGAATATTTGAAAACGGTTCGGTTTAATGCAGACCCTGTGCTTCTCACTTATCCAGATAATGAAGTGTTGGAAGGAATTTCGCAGCAACTGATGCTGGAACGACCGGAATACGAGTTTACAACAACCTCAAGAGAGACACATCACTTTTGGGTGATTGATGAGGAACAGCTTCAGAAGCAAATAGAGGCTGAATTTAAGGCCATGGAGCATATTTACATCGCTGATGGTCATCACAGAAGTCTGTCCTCCATAGATCTGAAGAATAAACTGCAGGCTGAAAACGAAATGCATACAGGAACTGAAGCTTACAATTTTTTTATGGGTTTTTTTATTCCTGAAAGCCATCTGAGAATCCATGAGTTTAATAGGCTTGTGAAGGATTTAAACGGCTTAAGCAAGGATGAATTTTTGATTAAACTAGACGAACAATTCAAAATTGAAAATCTAAAACAGAATTACTACAAACCATCAAAACCTCATCATTTTAGCATGTATCTGGATGGTGATTTTTACGAATTGAATTTGAGATTCAGAAATTATGACTTTCATGATGCTTTGTCAAAACTAGATGCTCAAATTTTATATAACACCATATTAAAACCTATTCTTGGTATTGACGATTTGAGAAATAATTCCAGGTTGATGTACAGCCAGGGACAAAAAGACATGGCCTACGTTAAAGGCTTGATAGATAGCAATGAGTTTAAAGTTGGTTTCGGGATGTACCCAGCTAAAATTGAAGAGATGAAAACAATTGCAGATGAGGGCATGAAAATGCCGCCTAAAACGACTTTTATCGAACCAAAGCTGAGAAGCGGGATTACAATTTACGAATTTTAAAAGGTAACTTATGGAAGGAACTATAAAAGAACACATCAAAACATTCACTAAAGAATTAGGAGAAAGTATTGACTTGGTAGCGGTTTCAAAAACCAAACCCAATGAAGATTTGATGGAAGCTTATGAAGCTGGGCAACGCATTTTTGGAGAAAACAAGGTTCAGGAAATGACAGATAAATGGGAAGCACTTCCCAAAGACATCCAATGGCATATGGTGGGACATGTCCAAACCAACAAGGTTAAATATATGGCACCTTACGTGGACCTTATTCATGCAGTTCATAAAATGAAATTGCTTAAAGAGATCAACAAACGAGCTAAAAAAAGCGATCGCGTTATCAACTGTTTATTACAAGTCAAAATTGCTGAAGAGGATTCTAAATACGGCATGTCTCCAGATGAGTTGAAAGCCTTCTTAGCAGATGAAAAACTTCCAGAATTAAAAAATGTAAAACTCAAAGGCTTGATGGCCATGGCTACTTTCACCGACGATGAAAATCAAATCCATAGAGAGTTTAAAGTGCTGGAAGATCTCTACAAGGAAACATCAAAAACTCAACCTGATTTTAGCATTCTATCTATGGGCATGAGCGGCGACTATAAAATCGCAATGGAACACGAAACAACTATGGTAAGAATTGGGAGTTCAATATTTGGAGCTAGGCATTAAAATTTATATTCTTAACTTCTAATCATTTAAAACTTTGAGAATTTAAACTAAAGTCATTGTTGTATTAATGATATAAATGCCTAATCAGTGAAAACAGTAATTTCCTAAAAGATGGCCTATGAGTTTTAAATAAGATATCAAAAAACCCTTTTCCGATACCTTGGAAAAGGATTTTTAAACAAACTTAGGCTAATTCAAAACTTATTAGTTAATAGTAATCTGCTTTGGAGGTTTAGGTTTGGCTTCCTCGCGTTTCGGAATATCCACTTGTAACACTCCATTTTTATACTGGGCAGAAACCTTCTCACCGTCCACGGTATTGGGAAGTGTAAACGATCTTTGGAACGCCTCACGGCTAAACTCTTTTCTAGTATATCTCCCAACTTCAACCTCGCTATCTTTTTTGTATTCTGAAGAGATCGTAAGCTCTTTGTGATTTAATTCGATAGTAAAATCGTCTTTATTAAATCCTGGTACTTCCATTTCAATGCTAAATTTGTCCTCATCTTCTTTGATATTAATGGAAGGTGAAGCCGTGTTAGCCTTAGAAAAATCCCTGCTGATCAAATCCTTACTCAAGAGTCTATCTAATAGATTAACTTCTTGATTTTCAAATCGTGTTGGTATCATCTTTATATTTTTTAGAATTAATTATTTTCTTAAATCTATTTTCAAAAGTGGTACCAAATTGATTTTTGTCAAAAAACAGAAGAATTTCAAATAAATACTAAGTTTAAAAATGAGTATTCAGAAAATTTTGTCTGTAAAATGCTATATTGACAGTAATTAATAATTTTTTATGCCTTTTTGTCTTGCTTTAAAAAGAGAATAGTTTCAAATTCAGAACAACTAAGAAAAAGCCAGGTTGAGGAAATGCTTAAACTTTCTCCTATAAGGCTTTGAAACAGAATTATATCTTTATTTTTGTGGTTCACTTTTGAAAATTTGTAAGCACAGATTGTACGCTATACTAGACATAGAATCCACCGGAGGAAAATATAACGAAGAAGGCATCACGGAAATTGCTATTTATAAATTTGATGGTCACGAAATTGTAGATCAATTTATTTCTTTGGTAAATCCAGAGCGGAAGATCCAGTCTTTTGTAGTAGGGTTAACAGGAATCAACAATGAAATGCTTCATCATGCTCCGAAATTCTATGAAGTCGCCAAACGAATTATTGAAGTCACAGAAGGTTGTATAGTAGTAGCTCACAACGCTAAATTTGATTATAGAATGCTACGGCTGGAATTTGACAGATTAGGCTATGATTTTGATCGTAAAACTTTATGCACGGTCAAATTATCTAAAAAATTGCTGCCTGGATTTGAGTCTTACAGCCTGGGAAAATTAGTTAGAAAATTAGGAATTCCGATCACAGATCGGCATAGAGCTAATGGAGATGCGCTGGCAACGGTTAAGCTTTTCAAACTCTTACTGGAAAAAGATGCAGATAAAGAAATCATCAGTTCCAACTTAAAGCTTAATACTATAAGCAGTGTTGACCAGAAATTAATCAGACTGATAGATAATTTACCCAACTCCGTTGGGGTTTATTATTTCTCCGATGGAGATGGTCAAATTATATACGTTGGCAAAAGTAAAGACATAAAGAAACGAGCTAATCAACATTTTACCAGTGATGCTCCAAAATCCAGGGAAATACAAGAGCATGTAGTTTCTGTCGATTTTGAAAAAACAGGCAATGAGCTTTTGGCTTTATTGAAAGAAAATCAATCCATCAAAAAACTGAAGCCTAAATTTAATTCTGCCCTCAAAAAAGATTTGTTCACTCATGGTCTTTATGTGTACAAAGATCAAAGTGGATATTTAAATTTAACCATTTCAAAATTAAAGGAGGAAGGAAATTATATTACAAGTTTTACAAATTACCAGCAGGGCAAAGCCTTTTTGGAACGTGCTGTAGAAAACTTCGAGCTTTGCCAAAAGCTGACCGGACTTCACAAAACTAAAGGAGCCTGTTTCAATTATACCATTAAGCAATGCCATGGGGCTTGTGTAAAGGAAGAAACTCCCGAAAGCTATAACGAACGCGTCAAACAGCTGGTCGATTTTTATGATTATCATAATAAAAACATGATTATACAGGATCGTGGACGGCATCCTGGCGAAAAAAGTGTAGTCTTAATAGAAAATGGTGAACTTTCTGGAGCTGGTTATACTGAACTTAATTTTCAAATTGAAAATATATCAATACTGAGAAACATCATCAATCCTATGCAAAACGACAGGGATGCACAGCATATTATCCAGAGCTATCTCAGAAAGTCCAACAAGAATTTGAAAATTATAAATTACTAAACATGTCCTGGAAAGAAAAAGTTCACGAAGTTATCTATGAGGCCGACACCAAAGCAGGAAAAGTTTTTGACGTGGCTTTGCTTATTGTTATCCTCGTCAGTTTAATACTTGTGGTACTTGATTCGGTGGAACAGATAAGCCTTAAGTATCATTCTTTATTCGTGGCTTTAGAATGGGTTATTACTATCTTTTTTACAATTGAGTATATACTTAGAGTCATAAGCATTAAAAAAGCCAAGAATTATATCTTTAGCTTTTATGGTATCGTAGATTTTCTTTCCACTGTTCCTCTCTATATTTCTTTAGTATTTGCAGGTTCTGGAGCATTGTTATCTCTTAGAGCTTTGCGACTTTTAAGAGTCTTTAGAGTTTTCAAATTAGTAAGATATTCTGGCGCCGGCTCCAGAGTGGCAGTCGCCTTAAGAAATAGTGTTCCCAAAATATTGATTTTCATATACAGTGTAGTCATCATTTCATTTATAGCAGGTACAATTATGTATATAGTGGAAGGGCCAGAACATGGTTTCACCTCTATACCCAGAGGAATTTATTGGGCTATTGTTACCCTCACCACTGTTGGATTTGGAGACATTCACCCAATAACACCTTTAGGCCAATTTATTGCTACCATCATTATGCTTTTAGGATATGGGATCATAGCGGTACCTACAGGAATAGTCACAGCAGAAATGACTAAGGAAAACTCAAGAAAAAACACTCAAGTTTGTTACAACTGCGGTGAAGATGATCACAGGGATAGTGCAGAATTTTGTCATAACTGCGGCTATGATATTAATAGCACTAAGGATAAAAAGATGATGAAATCCGCCGAAAATGAAGACTGACTATCCTACATTGATTTGTATTCTCGGGCCAACTGCCATCGGTAAAACTTCACTCAGCCTCAAGCTTGCTAATTATTTTTCTACTGAAATTGTTTCTGCAGATTCCAGACAATTTTACAAAGAAATGAATATCGGAACAGCGGTTCCAACATCAGACGAACTTAATCAAGCAAAACATTATTTTATTCAGCATATTTCTGTTACTGATGACTATAATGTAGGAAAGTTTGAAAAAGAAACAATCAACCTTTTAACTGAGATTTTTAAAACACATTCCAAAGCGATTTTAGTTGGTGGCAGTGGATTATATCAAAAAGCAGTAACGGAAGGCCTAGATTCATTCCCTGATATTCCTTCAACTATAAGAGAGAAATACAATACGATTTTAAACAATAACGGTATTAAAGGACTTCAGAATCTACTAAAGGAAAAAGATCCTGAGAGTTATAATTCAATAGAAATCTCGAACCCTAGACGCTTAACAAGAGCTCTGGAAGTAGTTGATGTTTCCGGCAAATCATTTTCTTATTTTCAAAATCAAAAGAAAAAAAAGCGAGAATTTGATGTTGTTAAGATTGGTCTGGAAGCTCCACGGAAAGTGATTTATGATAGAATAGAACAGCGAGTAGACCTTATGATTGAGCAAGGTTTGGTAGAGGAAGCTAAACAGCTTCATCCATTCAAGCAACACAATGCTTTACAAACAGTAGGTTATAAGGAACTTTTTGCTCATTTTGATGGAGAGGTAAGCCTAGATCAGGCTATATCTGAAATTAAAAAGAATACCAGAAGATTTGCCAAAAGACAACTCACCTGGTTCAAAAAAGATAAAGATATTCACTGGTTACACTATGAAACTTCCTTGGAAGAACTCTTAGCTCACATTAAAACATAAAAAGACTATTCGCGAAATACGAATAGTCTTTTTATGAAATTTTGGAACTGAAAAAAGTTAGCTTATTTTGAATTAAGCACCTTTTCCATCAGAGCCTTTTACGACTAGACGGAAACCTTCACCGTGAATATTTAAAATTTCCACAGAATCATCTTTTTTCAGATATTTTCTCAATTTGGCGATGTAAACGTCCATACTTCTTGAGGTAAAGTAATTGTCGTCCCTCCAAATTTTGGTCAATGCCAATTCTCTAGGCATTAAATCATTCTCGTAAAGAGCTAGTAAACGTAATAACTCATTCTCTTTAGGAGATAGTTTTATAGGCTCTTCGTCTTTGAATGTTAAAAACCTCAACTTAGAATTAAGATGGAAATTACCCACAGTAAATTCAAATTGCTTGCTATCTGCAAGCGTATCAGAGTTTTTACGTTGCATAATGGCCTTTATCTTCATCAATAGCACTTCACTATCAAATGGCTTATTAAGGTAATCATCAGCTCCAACTTTATATCCTTTCAACACATCATCCTTCATTGCTTTGGCTGTAAGGAATATAATTGGAATATCCTCATTTTTAGCTCTGATCTCCTTCGCTAAAGTAAAGCCATCTTTGTAAGGCATCATGACGTCTAGAATACACAAGTCGTAATTTCCTTTTTTGAATTTTTCGAAGCCTTCCATACCGTTTTTAGCATGGGTAACGTCGAATTCATTCATGGACAAATAGTCCTTAAGTACGATTCCAAAATTTGGATCGTCTTCTACTAATAAAATCTTTTTGTTTTCAGTTTCCATATATTTATGATATTAATGGTAATTTAATTATAAATGAACTTCCTTTTCCTTTTTCGCTTTTCACAGAGATTTCACCGTGATGGTCATCTACTATTCTTTTTACGTAAGAAAGACCTAATCCATGACCCTTTACATTATGAACATCACCTGTATGTTCTCTGTAAAATTTATCAAATACTTTTTTCTGAACTTGTTTTGACATTCCATTTCCATGGTCCGTAACAATCATAACAACATAATTGTTTACGTTCTCAGTTTCTACGTTTATAACAGGGGCATCTGTTGAATATTTTACAGCGTTATCCAAAATATTCACTATCACATTGGAAAAATGTGAGTCATTTGCCAGTATAGTATCCCTTTTAGCTTTGAGATCTGTATTAATAGCACCTCCCCTGTCTTCTACAATTAAATTAATATGACTTATAGCATCTTCAATAATTTCGTGAAGATTTAATTTTTCTTTATCAATGTCCAATTCATTTTTTTCAAGCTTAGAAATTCTCAACACATTTTCAACCTGAGCATGCATCCTCTTATTTTCTTCGCGAATCATATTTATATATCTATCAACAGCTTCAGGATTTTTTGAAATCATTGGATTTTTCACTGAATCTAGTGCAAGATTTATTGTTGCTATTGGCGTTTTAAATTCGTGCGTCATATTATTTATAAAATCAGTTTTGATCTGAGATATCTGTCTTTGTCTTATCAATTGACCAATTGCTGAAGAAAACGCTAAAACTATAACTAGAGTAAACAATACTGAAAGCCCACCCATCAATGCAATTGATGATAAAATCTGTTGATTCTTATCTTTGAAATTAATGAATAGTTGATAATCTGAAAATTCATCATTATAACTATAAACAGGAATACCATATGTTGAGGGTGAATTCAGTTCAAAGCTTGATGTTCTCACCTTTGTAGATAAAGCATTACTGTAAATTCCAAAGTCGTAATCAGATTTCAGATTTCGCTTATCCATTTGCTCCTCAATCAATTTCTTGATTTCCAAAGTATCTACGCGCTTGTGTATGGGAATTTTTGACGCCATTTCTTTGATAGCATCAAGCCACAAATATTTCTGCTCTTCTTCCAGATTATTAATACGTTCATAACGCTCCATGGCGTTTTGTGAAACTCCATCAATCCCATCCCTTCTCATTACCGCCGTTACTTTACGGTTGATAAACTTTTTAAATTCTATAGAATCTTGATTTTCCGCAAGAAAAGGAGATGCTACTTTATAATCTTCTTGGAATAAACGATTAGAATACATAAAATACTCTGTAGAGATTCCATCATCTGGCAACATTTGAAATATTTCACTAAGCTGAGCCCTTACAGGAGTTTCGGAATCTGCTATGGAAGCAAATTTGAAATAATATTTGTCGATCTCTTCTTTTTCTAATTGCTGAACAACGTTGATAAGAATCTGTTTAGCCCCCATAGAGAACTGCTCTTCATTACTCTCTACTGTGTTTTTTATCCAGTAGCCTTGAACGAAGATGATCCCTATTAAAGAGACACTCATCAGTACAATTATAAATGTAAATATGCGTTTATTCATTTCGTCAAAATTACAGTTTTAACAAAATGCTTTCTCGGTGTTTAACCGAAAGTTAACAAGACAATGCCTTTATTTATCTAAAAAGCTTAGAAACTTTTCATGAAGTTTACTAACCTGTTGTTGAGTTTCTTTTAAATTAATATTTTCGATAATAAAATCAGCTAATTCTTTCTTTTTTGACTCTGACCATTGAGCTTTCACTCTTGATTCTACATCGGCACTCGTTATGTCATCTCTTTTCATAACACGTTTAATTCTTAAGTCTTCCGGTGCAGTTACAAGAATTGTGTAGTCAAAGTCTGAAGCTCTATTCTTTTCAAATATAATTGCAGCCTCATAGATAATATAAGGAGCTGTTTGCATGGAGAGCCATCTTTCAAAATACTTATGAACTTCAGGATGAATTATGGAATTCAGCCTTTCCAAAGCTTTATCATCATTAAAAACTATTTTGGCAAGTTCAGCTTTGTTAATCAGATTTTCAGAATTCAATTTAATACCAAAGACGCGGGAAACTTCCGAAGAAACTTCAGGCCGATCTAGTATTTTTTTAGCTTCAATATCAGCAGTAAAGACAGGAACTTTTTTATCTTTAAACATTTGTGCAACAGTAGTTTTACCACTTCCAATACCTCCAGTGAGTCCAATTTTTATCATCGCTTTATCAAATAATCAACTTTATAATTCTCGAGAGAAACATTCTTGACAAATTTCGGCTGTTTCACGAGTTCTAAAATCATAAAATCTTCATCTGGTTCAAATTTAGCAACTACCTTAAAGCCAGATTCGTCTATTTTCTCATAATTTGATAAACTAGTTTTGAAATTGACTTTAGCGGTTTTAGGAAAAATCACAAACTCTTCATTGCTCGCTTTGTTTTCTACATCAATAGGAATTTCGAAATTACCCTCAGTGAATTTGTTAACAGGCAAAGTATACTTAACAGTTTCGACCAGATAATTAATTGAAACACTGTCAATCTTTTGAATGTCAACAGTCCCGTATAAAGTGTCTGAGATGTCTTTAAGATTCTTCTTCTCTGTTGAGATAAATTCAAGGTCTTTTAAAATGGAGTCGTTTCCAGAAACTTCAATATGACTTGGATCGAAACTGAAATTTTCAATAGAATCATATCCCTTGCTGAAGCTAACTTGAAAGTTTGGTTTTATTTTTAATTTTTTTGTTGTCAACTTAAAAAAAGGAAAGTAAAGGCTGTCCTGAAGAATTTCTAATTCACCAGATGAAACCCTTAATGGCTTTGCTATTTTAGATTTATTCTGTTTTAGATTGAATGTATACGCATTACCAATAGAGTCCAGTTCGTCAAAATTTAAGGTGAGAGTCGAATTGAAAAGATTGATAAACAAGATCTTAAAACCTGTATGGTTGACTTCTATGGCAATATCTTGAGATTTGTCTTCGATAACTATATGCTGAGGAACTTCTTTAAGCTGAAAGGACAATTTCAACTCATGATCATAGGTTTTCGACATTTGAACAAAGATCCAGATAAGTAAAGTAAATCCTATAAAAAAGAAAAAAGCCTTATAGTTTTTCTTTTTGAGGTTGGTCTTGAGTTTATCAATCTGTTTATATTTACTCATTTATTTAAAAAATAGTTTTGGAAATGTTTTTTCGGGTATTTGCTTTAATATACATATTTTAAAGTAACTCAAGATGAATCCAACACCATAACTCACAAATTGAATATTTGTTGAAAGCACCGTGAATAAAGCAATTTTTAAATTCTTGTAGTCTACGAGACTATCAACGAATATCAAAAAATTGTAAAGTGCATAAAAATATAATATAAAATCAAGCTTAAATGAAATCAAAATGAATCCTAATAGCAATCCTACACTGTAAACAAACGGAAACCAATAAGTCAACTTTGAAGTTTCTGGATAACGTGATATTAAAATTGGTCTAGCTAAACCAAACTTATAAACTTGCTGTGAAAATTTTTTAAAATCTGTTCTCCTTTTATGGTACACATGTGCACCATGTATAAATCCAACTTTGAATTTCAACTTTCTTAGCCTAATTGATAAATCTGGATCTTCACCGGGATGGATTCTACCAAAACCTCCAGAATCAAGGAAGGCAGCTTTGGAAATTCCCATATTGAAACTTCTTGGTTCGTATGATCTTGAAATTTTAGACTGTTTACCACCTCTTATTCCGCCTGTGGTAAGTATAGATGTCATGGTGTAGTCTATAGCTTTTTGGACTGAACTAAAGGACTCTAAAGCCTTGTCACCACTCCCATAACAGTCTAGATAGTTTTCTGATAAAGCTTTGGATATCGTTTTTAAATAATTATCAGGAACTATAACATCACTGTCCAAAATGATATAATAATTTCCTTTGGCCTTATTCATTCCAAAATTTCTTGAATCACCAGGTCCAGAATTCTCTTTGAAATAGTAGGAAATATTTAATTTCTTACTAAAATCATCAACTACATCCTTACAAGTAATTTGAGAGCCGTCTTCAACAATCACAACCTCAAAGCTTCCATCGAGTAATGTAAGGCTATCCAATAATTCTTTAATTTCTTGAGGTCTGTTGTAAACAGGAATAATGAATGAAAAATGAAGCTCTACCATGATGTAAAGATATTACAAATAAAAAATCCCGAAGCTCTGCTTCGGGATTGATAATATAAAATATATTGTTTTGCCTACTCTTCCATCGCTTCCATAATTTCTTGACTTACGCCCATATTGGAAAACCCCCCGTCATGAAATAAATTTTGAAGGGTTACTTTTTTGGTAAGGTCAGAAAATAAAGTCAATGTATAGTCTGCGCACTCCAATGCTGTTGCATTTCCAAGTGGTGACATCTTTTCCGCATAGTTCATGAAGCCAGTAAATCCTTTCACACCTTGCCCAGCAGAAGTAGGCGTTGGTGATTGTGAAATCGTGTTCACTCTCACTTTTTTGTCTTTTCCGAAAAAGTAACCAAAACTTCTAGCTACAGATTCCAGATAAGCCTTATTGTCGGCCATATCATTATAATCAGGGAATACACGCTGAGCTGCCATATAGGTGAGAGCGACAATACTACCCCATTCATTCATGGCATCTTTCTTATACAATGTTTGCATCAACTTGTGAAAAGACATTGCAGACACATCTAAACCTTTGTGAGTCCAGTCGTAATTTTGATCGGTGTAGTGCTTGCCTTTTCTTACATTAATTGACATTCCAATAGAATGCAAAACAAAGTCCAATTTGCCTCCAAGAATTTCTTGTGATTTTTCAATAAGGTTCTCCAGGTCTTCCACTTTTGTAGCATCAGCTGGTATGACTTCAGAATTTGTTTTTTCAGCAAGCGTATTAATAGTTCCCATTCTCAATGCTACAGGAGCATTGGTAAGAACAAATTCAGCTCCTTCTTCATGAGCACGTTCGGCTGTTTTCCAGGCGATAGAGTTTTCATCTAAGGCTCCAAAAATAATCCCTCGCTTTCCTTTTAGTAAATTATATGACATAGTCTGTTTTTTAATTTAGTGCTGTAAAGTTAATCATTTTAACAAAGATTGAGCATGTGCCAATGCAGATTCAGAAGTTTTATCCCCTCCAAGCATTTCAGCAAGCTCAACAATTCTTTCTTGATTCTTTAAAATTTGAATATTAGTCTGAGTTTTTTCGTTTTGAACAGTTTTAAATACTTTGAAATGCTGTTGACCCATACCAGCGATTTGTGGCAGATGAGTAATAGAGATCACCTGAAGGGATGCAGACATTTTTTTCATAATCACTCCCATTTTGGTTGCTACGTCTCCTGAAACTCCAGTATCGATTTCATCAAAAACTATACTTGGTAAGTTATCAAATTGAGCCAGAAGACTTTTGATTGCCAATGTAATTCTTGACATCTCACCTCCTGAGGCTACACGCTTAATATCCTGTGGTTCACTCCCTTTATTGGCTGAAAATAACCACTCAAAACTATCGCCCCCCTTTGAAGTGAATGTAGCATCTAAAGTTCCTTTAATGACAAGTCTTGCATCAGGTATTCCTAATTCGCTTAACATTTCCTCCACCACTTCAGTTATTGTTTTGGTTGTTTTCAATCGACTTTCATAAAGTTGTTCAGCTAACTTGGTAAGCTTTTCTTTTTGCGTGTTGATTTTAGATTCAGCCTCTTGAAGTTCTTTTTCAGCGTTTTCTTTTACCGAAACCTGTAGATCAAGATCTTCCCTTACATCAATCAAGCCCTCAATATCTGAAACATGATGCTTTTTCTGTAAAGTATAAATCAGTTGGAGTTTTTCATTTACTTCCTCAAGAGCTTTGGGATCTGCGTCTAGAGACTCCAATTGATTTTGAGTTTCAGAACTAATATCTTCAGCCTCAATTAAAATACTTTCAACTCTTTGATAAAGCTCTTCAAGGCTTGGATCCAACTGTGAGGCTTTACGAAGTTGCAAATTGATTTCTCTCAATTGTGCCACAACCCCTACTGATTCGTCGTCTAGTTGTTGATACGATTGTCCTAGTTTTTCCTGAAGCTCTTCTACATGACTTAGTTTGCTTTGCGTAGACTCTAATTCTTCCTGAAGTCCAGGTTTTAAATTGGCTTCCGTTAATTCTGAAAGTAAAAACACATTATAATCGTAAGCTTCATCAGCTTTAATCTGACTAGCTTTTAATTCATCAAATTCCCTTTTTAATTTATTGAGAAGCTTGTAATTTTCCTTATACAGCTGCTTGAGTTCAGAATTTTGAGCAACAGTATCTAAAACGTCGTATTGATAATCCTGATTTCCTATTGATAAGGTTTCATGCTGAGAGTGGATATCAATGAGATGAATCCCAAGCTCGCTTAAGTTAGAAAGCTTTACAGGTGTATCGTTTACAAAAGCTCTAGATTTTCCAGAAGGTAATATTTCTCGCCTGACGATTGTCTCTTCTTCATAGTCCAGATCTAAATGATCAAATAAAGATTTCAAATTGAATGTACCAATTGAAAACTGACCTTCAATGATACATTTTTTTTTGGAATTCCTTATAGAGTTTAAGTCTGCCCGCTTACCCAGCAATAAAGAAAGTGCTCCAAGAATGATAGATTTTCCTGCACCTGTCTCACCAGTTATAATTGAAAAATTATCGGTGAATTCAAGACTTATGTCTTCAATAAGAGCAAAATTTTTGATTCCAAGAACTCTTAGCACAAATAAAAAATTTAGAAATTAAATTGAAAGCTAATCTACTAAATATTGTGAGATCTACACTATAATTAGTTGGCTATCATACGCCATTTTCGATTATGAACTGGAGCGATTTGATTTAAAGTACTTACAGTAGAACCAATATTCATTTCTGGTCCACCGTTCAGTATTTGCATGATTTCGTCAGATTTTGCATCAAAGAAAATTCTGAACAAAGCAGCATTAGGTCTGCTTTTAGAATTTTCAGAAATCAAATTTATGGCAGTCAGGATGTTTTCTTTTCCAGTTTCTACATCTTGATTCATCACGTCCAAACCTTTTCTGTGGTAGATGTATAATGCTTTTCTGAAATTGAAAAAGTTACCTGAGAGCAAATCTCTATTAATTCCAAATCTACTTTGAGAAGCCCCAGAGTCTGCCCAGCCATTACCACCTCTTTGCCCTGCTGCGTTCACAATTTTCCTAGCTTCTTCATAAAATGCGGTTCCTCCGTCTTCCACAAAAGTGTCTGCATCATATCCCAAAATTGTGTAAATGTAAAAACTAATAGTTGAAATTAAATTACTGTTGAATACGTTTGGATTGTAATTAAGAGGTTCAAACTCTTTATAAGTGAAATTAAAATCATTGTCCTTGATGTTCAGTAAAATTGAATTCATCGAAGATCCAAAGACAGGTCGCGACGACTGCACTTGAAGAGTCGCCTGGAAATTATCGGAATCGTAACCCTGTATTATAACATTGAAACTGCACTTAATTTTTTGGTGAGGTTTTAAGTTGGAATCGGTCCATTGAGTGTTATTGATGAATTCAGAGAGATCTCTTTCTAAGGTTGAAAAAATTGACAATTGATTTCTGCCTGTTTGTTGCGCATCCAGAAAAACTTCAGCTTCAATAGCTTGAGAAAAAACTACAAAAGGAAAAAAAATCGCAAACAATGCACATTTAAAATTCATCGATCAGAAATTTTGAGAATAAAATTCATAATATCTGTAGCAACGTCAGATTTAGGCTTGGTTTCAAAACGAATTATTTCTGATTTTGTTATAATCTTGATTTTATTGGTGTCTTTCTTAAAACCTGCTCCCTCGTCATTTAAAGAATTCAATACGATGAAGTCTAAATTTTTCTTGTCCAATTTAGCTTTCGCGTTCTTTTCCTCATCATTGGTTTCTAGAGCAAAACCAACTAAAATCTGATGTGTTTTTTTTTCACCTAAAGACTTCAGGATATCTGGAGTAGGCTCCAAATCGATTTGCATCGTATTTTCAGTCTTCTTGAGTTTTTTATCAAATTGTTGTTTCGGCTTATAATCCGATACAGCAGCGGCAGCAATAACAATATCTGATTTCTCGAAATACGATGTTGTGGCTTCGTACATTTCGTGAGCACTCACTACATCTATTCTATTTAAGTTGCTGTGAGTCAAATTCAAATGTGTCGGTCCTGTAATCAAATTGACCTCAGCTCCGAAGCTTAAAGCTTGATGCGCAAGCTCAAATCCCATTTTTCCGCTAGAATGGTTACCGATAAAACGAACCGGGTCTATAGCTTCATAGGTAGGACCTGCAGTAATAGTAACTGTTTTACCATAAAGGGGTAATTTTGATAGGATGTCTTTTTCCAGAAATTTCACGATATTTTCTGGCTCTGCCATTCTTCCTTCCCCCACAAGACCACTGGCTAATTGACCGGATTCTGGTTTTATGAATCTATTTCCAAAACTTATAAGTTTGGCAATAGATACTTTGGAAGATTCGTGTTTATACATGTCAAGATCCATAGCAGGAGCAAAATAGACTGGACATTTAGCTGATAAGTAAGTTGTAAGTAATAAATTATTGGCACTTCCAGACGCCATCTTAGATAAAGTGTTGGCTGTTGCAGGCGCAACCAACATAAGGTCAGCCCATAATCCAAGATCAACATGATTATTCCAGTTTTTCTCTTCGTCTGTGAACGAAGAGACCACAGGATTTTCAGAAAGTGTGGAAAGAGTAAGTGGTGTTACAAATTGTTCTGATTCTGGAGTCATCACAACTTTCACATCTGCTCCAGCTTTTTTAAGAAGTCTTACTAGAGATGCAGATTTATAAGCGGCAATACCACCCGTAATTCCTAATAGGATATGCTTGCCGCTTAAAATACTCATCGATAATACCTTTTATTCTTCAGTATTTTCTTTTGTGTGTCTGTAGTAAATTTTGTCATCTAGCCATTCATCCATTGCAATAGAATGTGGTTTAGGTAGTCTTTCGTAATATTTAGATACTTCAATCTGCTCTTTGTTTTCAAAAACCTCATCAAGATTTTCATTGTAAGTTGCAAATTCATCCAATTTCTCCAAAAGCTCCTTCTTCATCTCAACATTGATCTGGTTAGAACGCTTAGAAATAATTGAAATAGCTTCGTAAATGTTCCCCGTTACAGAATCTACTTTATTTTTATTAATAGTAGTTGTGCTTAATGGAGCGTTAGTGTGTTTGATATTTGAATTCATAATTCTGTTAAGGTATTTGTTCGTTCTTCTATGTCTGTTGCATATATTTTGGCTTGCTCTGATAATTCAGTTCCACTAAAATATTTGATGTAATCTTCATAATAAATCTTTGCTTCTGCTAAACGTTCTGGCACAAGCGATGAAATACTATTTATTGCTAAAATGTAAGCGGATTCAAATTTGTAGAAAAAAGCTTTTTCTCTGTACTTTGATCCTGGGAACTTAAGTATGAAATTATCAAAAGATTGGATAGCAGCTTTATATCGTTCTGTGTGGTGATATTGTTTTGCTATTTCATAAAATTTCATTTCTATTTTAATACTTAATTCTTGTATCATCTCGTTGGCCGATACAAAGTGTTCTCCGTCGGGATATGTATTGATATAAAATTGAAGTTTGGATATTGCTGTACGTGTGTCTTCCTGATCTTTGCTGTAGATAGGAGAAACTTCATAATAACTTTTTGCACTTTTGAAAAAAGCCTCTTCTACTTTCTCACTATTGGGATATGATTTTGAAAAACGTTCAAAAAGATAACCCGACAAGAAATAATCTCCGACCAAGTAATGAGCGTTAGCATTCATATAACTCACCTTTTCCCCAGATGGCTTACCCTTATACTGAGGTAAAATCTGATCGAATAAGCGAATAGCTTTTCGGAAGTATTTGTTCTTACCAGTCTCAATTCCCTTTTCATAAAACTCATTGGAGAGCTCATATTTTGGGAGAATTTCTTTCTCTTTTAAGACTTTCTGGTATTCGCTACAGGAAGTAAAACCGAGAGCTATTATCAGTAAAACAATTAAACGCTTCATAAACTTAAATATCGTGCAAAATTAGGGATAAATCTTCGATAATAAAAACGCAAGATTTTTCAGCTTATTTCAATTGATTAAGAAAAACACTTAAAGCAGATTTCAATTCTGAAGTTGCTTTCATCAAAGGTAACCTCACATCACTTTCAGTTAACTTTTTGAGCTCAAGTACAGTTTTAATTCCAGCAGGATTGCCTTCTTTAAAAACAAGATCAATACCATCCATCAACTGAAACTGAATCTGGTAAGCTTCTTTTACTTTTTTCTGTAAACCAAAATTCATCATCTTAGTAAATTCAGAAGGAAAACCTTGAGCCATCACTGAGATTACCCCAGAGCCACCGGCGAGAACAATTGGCAAAGCAATCATATCATCTCCAGAAATTATAAGAAAGTCTCTAGGTGTATCTCGGATCATCTCCATAGCCTGAACAATATCTCCAGCTGCTTCTTTTATACCTATAATATTATCAAAATCATTCGCTAAACGTGTAACTGTAAGCGGCAACATATTGGATCCCGTTCTTCCAGGAACATTATAAAGAATGACTGGAAGTGGTGATGCTTTAGAAATTAAAGCAAAGTGTTGATAAATTCCTTCCTGTGTGGGTTTATTATAATAAGGAGAAACAGATAAAATTGCATCAAATCCATCTAGATTTTCTGTAGAAAGATCTTTTAAAACTTGAGAAGTATTGTTACCTCCCACGCCTAACACGAGCGGCAACTGTCCATTGTTTTCCTTTTTGATTATAGTCTTTACAAGTTCTTTTTCAACTTTAGTGAGGGTTGCATTTTCTGCAGTAGTCCCCATAACTACTATGTAATCTACTCCATTTTTAATTTGAAATTGAACTAAACGTCTTAGTGCATTTTCATCAACTTCATTCTCTCCAGTAAAAGGTGTTACAAGAGCAACACCTGTTCCCATGAATTGTTTCATCTGTTTTCTATATTATTTGCTTAATGTATTTTGAACTTTCTTTAAAGAAATCGAGGTTTTTTGAATCTACAGCAAGTAAAAGATCACTTATTTTTTCATTGGATTCATTTAAACCCACTTTCAATTTAGCTTCAGTAAGTTGTGAGACAAGTTCCAAACACAATTCATCTCTACCGAAAAAATTGAATAACAATTTATACTTCTGACTTATAAAATCGGTAATCACTTCTGAGTTAGGTTGTCCGAAAAGAGAAAAATCTTTTTGAATAAAAACAAAATCTGGTTTTTCAACTCTGTCGTACCGATGCCTGCTAAATCCAAGAAAGTTGATTTCTGAAGGTTCTACATCAAAATTCTTCTCAATTAATTGCTGTAATTGATATCTATCTGAAGCATCATCATTGAATAAAATACCAATCTTTGATCCTTCAAAATTATCCAGTTTGGGAGGTTTTATAGTCTCCAGCTTTTTGTTAAGAAAAAAATTTTGAATGGATGTGAGCACCTTTAGGTTTTAGATCAAATATAAGTTTTTGTGTAAATTATCATAAAGAAAAACTTAGCCTTTTAGCCAAGCTTGTCTTAATTTAAATTTCGGATCTTCAGCATTCACCTCCATAGATTGCAAACTTGTTTTCTCGATGTAGGGCTGAGAAGTTTTTCCTTCATACGTCATTTCTTCACCATCTCTTACTATTACAATTTTGAAATCTTCTCCTTCCTGCCATCCCATGGAAGTCATGATGAGTGGTCTTATGTTTTCTAAAGTGTATTCAGTTCCATTGATAGATTTTATCACATCACCACCTTCTACTCCCAAATCTTTAAAGAAAGAATTCATTGGGTAACTTTCTCTGAAAAATACTGTCCCCTCATCTTGATTAGCATCAATAAATGGAGTTCTTCCATTTAAGAAGTAGCCAGTTTTAGATAAGCTTTCAGTTTTTTCAACTCCCACTTTAGCAAAATACTCATCGTATGGTATTGGAGTATTTCCACTAACGTGTTTATCAAAAAAGCTTTGAATTTCAGGATAAGTCATATCAACAATTTCAGAAATCAACTTGCTATCATCAAATGGCTTGTCTTTTCCATACTTAGAAATTAATTGCTTCATCAAGTCCAGAATTCCCATTTCGCCACCACTCAATTCTCTAAGTCTGATGTCTAAAGCCATTCCTATGAGTGCACCTTTTTGGTAAACATTGTAATAACTGTCTTTATAGTCCTCTTCAAGAATATTTTCACTCATAACTGTAAACGACATGGTATCGTCAAACGCCATTGAAGTCTCGATCTTTTCATTCATACGTTGATAAAAATCTTCTTCTGAAATCAGGCCTTGATCGATTTGAAATAAGTTAGCAAAATATTCGGTAACCCCTTCGTACATCCACAAATGCTGAGACATTTCAGGATCATTATAATCAAAATAATGCACCTCTTTAGAGTGAATATTTAACGGTGTGATAATATGAAAAAACTCGTGAGAGACTACATCGGTCATCGATTCTTCCAGCTCTTGCAATGTCATGGTTTCTGGTAAAACAACACTTGTAGACGTGTGATGTTCTAATGCTCCAAAGCCGCGTGCATCTGGATTTTCCATATCCGACAGATAAAGTAAAATCGCATATACATTGGTATTATCTATTTCACCTAGAAAAGATTTTTGAGCCTGAACCATTTTTCCTAAAGCAGGTTTTAAATCTTCTGTAGAATGAACGCCGTTGGGAGAATGAATACTCAACAACACTTTCATGCCTTCAATATCAAAACTTGTGGTGTCCGGTTTAGAATATAAAATAGGATGGTCAATTACACCAAAATAACGCTCTGTAGAAAATTCATCTATCACATAATCTTCTTGTTCAGTTCGATTGATCACTGGCAAAGAAGCAGAAGCTGTTAAGTTTGAGGGTCTATGAATATTGATTTTATAAGGTGTTTCTTTAGCGTTTTCAAAATAACCAACCATGGCATGCAAATTCAGCATAAAATTATCACCCGCTTCAAAATTGGTTCCTGCAGGAGAAAATACGCCGCCTTCACCTTCAATATCATAAGTATCGTTCACATAATAAGTCAATTTATCAAAATTCGAAGAATTGGAAATCACCCAGGTATCGTCATCGTTACGAGTAGTCTCCATAGCTTCACCATCATAATCCAAAGCAACTAGATCTTGAGAGAATTGACCGTAATCATTGATCGCATAAGTACCAGGAACTGTTTTTGGTAAATAAAATTTAAGTGAATCTGAAGAAATCCGCCCTGGATTCACAGTAACTTTGACTTTATCGTTTTCGACATTATGAAGGAAGACGTCTACTACTATAAGATCATTTTCTGGCTGAGTAACAGTCTTACAACTTACTACGCTTAATACTACTGCTAAGGCTAAAATTATTTTTTTCATTCTTTTGAATTTATTGTTGGACTCTTATTTCTGATTTTGTTACGCGAAAGCACTAAAATTTTATAACTTGATTGAGTGCATTAATATCCTTTGATGCTCCAAAAATATACACTAAATCGTCAATTTCAATTTTAGTATCAGGTTGGATATCTGAAATGTATTTTCTACCACGTTTAATAGCTAAAACAGTGACATTATAATTCTTACCAATACCTGAGGTCTGAATAGAACTTCCCGCAATATTATTATTTCCATGCTGAACATGAAGAGTCGCTACTTCTTTGTCAGGAATATTCAGTTGCTGGAACACAGCATTAGTAGATGTTGGTTTTATACTTGTCAACATTTCATAGTCCGAGGATCTGATGTTGGTCACAATGTTTTCGATATCGCCTTGAGTGACCATGTATTGTCTCAATACTCGCGTAAAGATTTCAATAGAAGTTTCAAATTCTTCAGGTATCACTTCATCGGCCCCTACCTTCATATTTTCTTCAATCTCCTTGACGTATCGAGTTCTGACGATGATATAAACCGTTTGGGAAAACAATCTTACCGAAGAGATAATCTTTTTGGTAGCATTGGGATCTGAAATTGCAATCACCACCACCCTAGCTTTTTGTATGTTGATGTGTTTCAATATCTCCGGATCGGAAGCATCTCCAAAAACTATAGGTTGATTTTTCCGCTTAGCTTCTTTAATGGCTTCATAATCCATATCCAGAATGACGTAAGGAATATTAATGTGAGATGTTACCCTGGAGATATTTTTACCATTGATACCATACCCCACAATCACCACATGATCTTTCCAGTCTTGGTCTTGGTCTATTTCCTGACTACTATTGTCAATTTTCCGCTTATTCATGCGTTTTCTCACCCGCTTAGGAATAGTCGCTTTTAGCATAAAGCTGGACATGTTATGCGATTTTTGCAAAACAAAAGGCGTAAGTGCCATCGTTAAAATAGAGACCGCAAGAAAATACTGGTACAAACCGTCTGGCAGCAGGTCGTTTTGTAAGCCAACAGTAGATAGCAACAAAGAAAATTCACCAACTTGAAAAATGCTGAACGCAGACATAAAAGCAGTTCTTGGCTGGTTTTTTAAGACTAAGGCTACAAGGCCAACGATAAGCATCTTGATGACCAATACAGCAATAACAAATATGAGAATGTAAACTACATTATTAATGAAAAATTCAAGATCTAGCAGAGAACCTACTGATATAAAAAAGAAACTGATAAAAATTTCCCTGAAGGGTAAAACATTGGCCGTAGCCTGATGGCTATATTCCGATTCTGAAATAATCAGACCCGCAAAGAAAGCACCTAAAGCAAGAGATAAGCCTACTGAAGAGGTTAACCAGGCTACAGAAAAACAGAAAACGATAGTAGTCAAAATAAATAACTCTCGATTTTTAGACTTAACCACCAACTTAAAAATATAAGGAACAATGTATTTCTGAAGTACAAAAACAACGATACCAACACCTATCAATTTAGCTAATAAAATGAGGAGTGTTTCTCCAATATTATCTGATTTTCCAGCTAAAATTGGCGTTAACAACATCATTGGGACCACGATAATGTCTTGAAAAATTAAAATTCCTAGCGCAACTTTACCGTGAGGAGACTTGATTTCTCCTTTTTCCTGAAGCATTTTTAGAACTATCGCGGTACTACTCAAAGAAATCAAAAAACCAAGAAATACAGCGGTATTGATTTCTACTCCTAATGCCATAGCCACTAAAGCCGTGACCAGAATCGTTCCACCAACCTGCAGTCCACCGCCAATGAAAACGGTTTTCTTAATTTTCATCAATCCACTAAAGGACAATTCAATTCCGATAATAAAAAGAAGAAAAATAATTCCTATTTCTGAAAGTAACTCTACTTCATGAGAAGAACTCAATAAGTTAAAAGCACTTGGTCCAACAATTATACCTGCAAATAAGAAACCTAATATGGAAGGAACTTTGAGTTTTTGGAAAGCTAAAATAATAACAATCGAAATGCCTAAAACAACAACAATTTCTTTGAGTAGAGGGATTTCCATAGCTTATTTATGAGAGTTGCAAAAGTACTAAAATAAGATTCCTAATGCACTCTGAAAAACAAATAAGAAGGATGCTAAAAAACTAAATTATTTTGTTGTTGCCGTTCAGCTTTTTAAATTTCAAAAAGCTATTATATTTACTTCAAATTTGAAAAAATGAAGAAAATTAGCATATTGTTTTTGGTTTTCAGCTTATGGGCTTGTTCTGAAAATCCAAAAACACTCTCAAAAATTGATGGTCAACAAATTCAAATCTCTGACTCTATTGCGAAGAATAAAGAGCTGGAAGACTTTATAGCTCCATATAGAGAACGCATTACTGAAGAAATGGAAGGTGTTTTGGCTTACACCCCAGAAGCTATGTATAAATCGGATGCTAAGTTCAACACTCCAATTGGCAACATGATGGCAGATGCTGTGATGGAAATGGCAAATCCTATTTTTGAAAATCGGACCGGCAATAAGATAGATGCTGTTATTTTGAATTATGGTGGCATCCGGTCTGGAATCAACGCTGGCGATATCAGTACCAGAACAGCTTATAATATCATGCCTTTTGAAAATGAAGTGGCTGTGGCAGCCTTTTCTTCAGAGGAACTTAGAGCTTTGATAAATTATCTCGCCAAAAATAAAACTGCTCACCCCATCGCGGGGCTTCAGGTGATCTTAAATGCTGATGGTGACTTGCATGAAGCTAAAGTGAACGGAGAACAAATTCAGAATAAAACCTACTACGTAGCCACATCAGATTACTTGATAAAAGGCGGTGACCGCATGGATTTTTTCCTGAATGCAGAAAAGGTAGAAACTTTGGATTACAAGTTGAGAAATTTGTTTATTGACTATTTCAAAAAGAAAGACACTATAGCGCCGGTGAGAGATGAGCGCTTTATCCAATTACAAAACTAAAGCCATGAGAAGAATTCACTTTATAAAAACCACTGGAGCGGCAACGGCATTTACAGCAGTGAGTGGAATTGGAATGCTTAGTGCTTTTCAACCAAAACCCTATTCTAAGAAACTCACAATATTGCATACTAACGACGTGCACAGCCATATCGATCCTTTTCCAGCCAATGATAGTAAATACGCTAATCTTGGTGGTGTATCGAGACGCTATAGCTATATCCAAAATGTAGTATCTGAAAATCCGAACACACTTATTCTCGATGCGGGAGATGCCTTCCAAGGCACGCCTTATTTTAATTTTTATGGAGGTGAATTGGAATATAAACTGATGAGCAAAATGGGCTATCATGCCTCCACTATAGGTAATCATGAGTTTGATAATGGTATCGATAATATCGCTGCTCAGTTGGAACATGCTGATTTTGATTTACTGAATGCTAATTACAATTTAAAAAATACAAGCCTTGATGGTTTGGTGAAACCACATCAACTTTATGAGGTTGACGGACTTAAAGTGGGAGTTTTTGCTTTGGGAATTCAACTCGAAGGCTTGGTTTCAAAAGATCTTTATAAAGAAACAGAATATTTAAATCCTGTCGACATTGCTCAGGAACAGACAAAAATTTTAAAAGAAGAGTTGAATTGCGATTTGGTGATTTGTTTATCGCATCTAGGCTATAGCTACAGATCTGATAAGATTGACGACTTAAAATTAGCCGCTCAAACCAAAAATATTGACCTTATTATCGGCGGGCATACGCATACTTTTCTTGAAAAACCTAGCGTTGTTGAAAACTTGGAAGGCAAAAAAGTACTCGTGAATCAAGTTGGTTGGGCTGGCATTAATGTCGGTCGTATTGATTTTTACTTTGATGAAAACGGAGCTAGTGAAAATAAAAGTTTGATGATTGAGGTATAAAGAAGTCGACTTTTTGACCGTTTGACTGGTCTAATAATTTCACCCGTTAACCATCTCCAAAAACTCATCTTCAGTTATAATTTTAACGGCTAAATTTTCTGCTTTAGTTCTTTTGCTGGGTCCCATGTTATCTCCAGCGACTAAATAGTCTGTTTTTTTGGAAATGGAACTGGTGTTTTTTCCTCCGTTTTTTTCTATCAAATTCTGAAGTTCTTTTCTGGAAACCTTTTCAAAAACGCCAGAGATCACGATGCTTAAATCTTTCAATTTCTCACTTTGATCGGTCAATGCATCTTCTGAAATTTCTAGCTGAAGTCCGTATGACTTTAGTCGGTTAATGCGTTCTTGATTGGCATTATTCTGGAAAAAATCAACTACACTTTCAGCAATTCGCTCACCGATTTCATCCACAGCCAACAAATCTTCCAAACCTGCTGAAGCTAAAACGTCTATGCTTTTGAACACTTTAACCAATTTTTTCGCAATGGTTTCACCGACATAACGTATGCCTAAACCAAATAAGACGCGCTCAAAGGGAACGTCCTTGGATGCTTCGATGCCTTGTATGAGATTTTCAGCAGATTTTTCTGCCATGCGTTCCAACGGCAAAATATCTTCTTTCTTCAAAACGTAAAGATCTGCATAATCCTCAATTAGGTTTTCTTTGACTAGCAAAGCCACCGTTTCTCCTCCAAGCCCTTCTATATCCATAGCTTTTCTGGATATAAAATGCTGAATTCGCCCTATGATTTGTGGCGGACAACCTTCTGTATTCGGGCAGAAATGCAAAGCTTCACCTTCATTACGCACAAGTGGAGTTTCACATTCCGGACAATTTTTAATATATGCTGTGGATTCAGAATTGGGGTCGCGCTGTTTGAAATCAACACCTATAATTTTCGGTATAATCTCACCTCCTTTTTCTACAAAAACCACATCTCCTTCTCTTATGTCGAGCTTTTCAATTTGATCTGCATTATGCAAAGAGGCACGCTTTACCGTAGTTCCAGCTAGCTGAACAGCGTCCAGATTGGCTACAGGAGTTATCGCTCCTGTTCTCCCTACCTGGTATGTTATTTTGTTTAAAGTAGTAGAAACTTGCTCGGCCTTAAATTTATAAGCCATCGCCCAGCGTGGAGATTTTGCAGTATAACCCAATTCATCCTGATGCTGAAGACTGTTCACTTTTATGACAACTCCATCCGTTTCGTAAGGCAAGTCTCGCCTGTGCTCATCCCAATAATTGATGTATTTAAATACCTCATCAATCGATTTTGCAATTTGAGCTTCTTTAGGCACATTAAATCCCCAAGCTCTGGCTTTATTCAAACTTTCCATTTGGGTGGTTACACCCAAATTTTCACCTGTTAAGTTATAGAGCAAACACAATAAAGGTCGTTTAGCTACTTCAGCACTATCCTGTAATTTCAAACTTCCAGAAGCAGTATTTCTGGGATTTGCATAGGGCTCTTCCCCCTGCTCTACTTTCTCGGCATTAAGCTTTGCAAAACCTTCGTAAGGCAAAACAATTTCTCCGCGGATATCAAATCTCTGTGGATAATCATCTCCTTTCAGTTTTAAAGGGACCGATTTTATGGTCTTTACATTATATGTTACTGCATCACCCTGAGTTCCATCACCTCTGGTTACAGCTCTCAAAAACTCACCATTTTCATAAGTCAAACTGATGGATGCACCGTCGTATTTGAGTTCACAAGTGAATTCAACAGGTTCCTCGATAATTTTTTGAATTCGGGTTTCCCACTCATCAAGATCTTCTTTGGAATAAGAATTCGACAGCGAATACATCGGGAAATCGTGAACAATAGTTTCAAAATTTTTGGTCACTTCTCCACCAACCCGCATCGAAGGGGAATTGGGGTCCTCAAACTCCGGATGAGCTTCTTCCAGCGCCTGGAGCTCTTTTAATTTCATGTCAAAGTCATAGTCAGAAATCTCAGGACTATCCAAGACATAATAATTATAATTATGCTCGTGAAGCTCTGTACGCAACTGCTCTATTTTTTCTTTTACATCCATGAAATCTGTCAATTATTATAGTTCTTAAAATCTAAACTAAAATCATTCAAAAATAAATCGGAAAAACACTTACGGACTATTTTTAATAGGCTTTTAGCATTCGATCATTTCCTCTAAAATCTTTCCTCAGTTCTACATTCTTAAATCCAAAATTTAGAAAAAGATCTTGCGTTTCCTTTGCCAAATATTGACTTACTTCCGTATATAAAATTGGTCGCTTGTCTGATTTAAGAGCTAATTCAGCAATTTTTTTATAAAAAATCAGTGGATCGTCATCTTCCACAAATAGGGCGACGTGTGGCTCATGGTCCGCAACGTTTTTTCTTATGTTGGACTTTTCGGCGCTTTTCACGTAAGGCGGATTAGACACGATGATATCGACTTCAGGAAGCGTTTCCAAATTCAAAAGATCTGCGTGAATAAATTCAATATGGGTATGATTCTCTTCGGAATTTGATACTGCAAGTTTTAATGCTTTTTCTGAAACATCTAAAGCTTTGATCTTTGCTTGAAGCAGATGCTTGGCTAATGCGATAGGAACACAACCACTGCCGGTACCTAAATCTATGATCGACAACTGAAAATCTTTCGATTTATAATCATCCAAAATCCATTGAACGAGTTCCTCGGTTTCCGGACGCGGAATCAATACATTTGAGTTTACTTTTAGCTTCAATCCAAAAAACTCGGCGTAACCCAAAATATGCTGAATGGGTTCTTCTTTTTTAAGCCGTTCTTTTGCTTCTTTAAATTTCGAAAGTTGGTCTTCTGTAAAATAAACATCAGTCTTAAGTAATAGATCATGAGTTTTCAGATCCAATAAATCTTCAGTGAGCCAAGTAAAAAATGTCGAGATTTCACTCGATTCGTAAGTCGGCTGTAGATCTTCAGTAAATTCTTTTTTAAGTTGTTTCAGGTTCGTCATTCTTCTTCAGTTTTAAATTCGCTAGATACTTCAAAACCGAACACAGCTTGAAATTTATCGTAAATCATTTCAAAATCTTTTTTTCTAACGCCAATCTTAAAATGACAATCCAGTTTCAAGTCCTGTTCTATAATATTTAGATCGTATTCTTTTACCAGCCTCATGACCAGATTCATTTTATCATACTCACAGGTGATGTCAAAATTGAGGTTTATCGTCTTGGAAATAACCTTACTGCTTTCCAAGGCCATTTTGGCAGCAGTTTTATAAGCCGAAATCAAACCACCAACTCCAAGTTTGGTACCTCCAAAATACCTAACCACAACAATCAAAATATTAGTGACTTCAAAATTTTGTAATTGACCAAGAATAGGCATTCCCGCAGAATTGGAGGGCTCTCCATCATCATTGACTCTATAGTGCTCATAGTTTTCACCCATTTGCCAGGCATAACAAAAATGACCGGCTTTGTTGTGTTTGGACTTTAATTCAAGTAGCGCAGAATCAACATCTTCTTCTTTGGAGACTGGAAAAGAATAGGCGAAAAACTTACTTGCTTTTTCTTTAAAAAGCACTTCTTGACCAGGTTGGTCTATGGTTTTATAAGCGTCTTTTTCCAATAAAAATTAGTTTGAAAATGAAAAATACTTCTAGCCCTGAATTAAGAAAATCGCTGGCCGCTTATGCAAATCTATGGAAGTTTTCTTCCATTCTGATACGGTTTGAGTTTTAATGAACTCGGTGGATAAAGTAAGGTCTACAGCTACACTTATTCTGGTGGAAGCCTGAAGAGTCGAAATAAGACTAATCAACAATTTATTATTTCTATAAGGCGTCTCAATAAAAATCTGAGCCTGATTTAGCTCTATGGAAGCTCTTTCAATTTTTTTTACAAAATGCTTCCGCTCTTGATTATCGATAGGTAAATAACCATGAAAAGTGAAACTTTGGCCATTAAGCCCGCTGGACATCAATGCTAGTAAAATAGAAGACGGCCCAACTAGCGGAACCACTTGAATATTTTTTTGATGAGCTAATGCTACAACTTGGGCGCCAGGGTCTGCAACTCCAGGACAACCTGCATCAGATAGCAGCCCCATATGGATTCCTTGCTCGCAGGGGTCTAAAAAGTTAGGAATTTCTAGGTCGGAAGTAAATTTATTTAGCAGTTTAAAGTCTAAACTGGGTTGGGATTTTGATGGAACAATTTTCTTTATAAAATGTCTTGCTACTTTTTCATTTTCAACGATATAATGATCAACTTCATTAATCACTTTACGGATAGATAGAGGAAGCACCTCTAAAGGCGGTAAATCTCCTAGGCGATTTGGGATAAGATATAGTTTACCTTTTTGCTGAACATTTTCCATTTATTGAAGTTTTATTTAGACTAAGGCTTCTCCAATTCCCTCGAAATCAAAGAGCAAGATTCTTCGAGCATTTCATATACTTGATTGAAACCATCCATTGAATTATGATAAGGATCTGGTACACTCTCATCTTCTCCTGGAAATATTTTATTCAGAATAAGACTTACTTTATCTCTTTCTTCCTGAGTTTCTGCCAGGCTTATAACATCTTCATAATTTGAAGTGTCCATCACAAAAATATGATCGAAATTCTTAAAATCTTCTTTCGTAAACTTTCTGCTTCTTTGGTCTGTGATATCCAATTCATTTTTTTGGGCTACATCGATAGAGCGCTGATCTGGCAACGCATCTTCATGATATCCTGATGTTCCAGCAGAGTCCACTTCAAAATTTGATGAGTCAAGTTTAGATTTTAAAATACCTTCCGCCAGTGGAGAACGGCAAATATTCCCTAAACACACCATCAATATTTTGGTCATAACTGCTTGAATTTGATCTCTAAGTCTTGAATGAATTTTCTAAACTGCTTATCAGATTCCTGTAAGTTAGAAACAATTTTACAAGAGTGTAGAACTGTAGAATGGTCTCTTTGACCTATATGCCTACCAATATTTGTTAGCGAGGTTTTAGTGATTTCCTTAGCGAAGTACATCGCGATTTGTCTAGCTTGAACTACATTTCGTTTTCTACTCTTTGATTGTAATTCATCGATTTCAATATGAAAATAATCACTCACCACATTCTGAATATCATCCAGAGAAATAGGCTTTTTATTATTCTTGACATAATTTTTCACAATCTGCTCGGCAAGCTCAATAGTAATCTCTGTCTTACTGAAGGAAGAATGCGCTATAAGCGAAATAATTGCACCTTCGAGTTCACGAATATTATTGGTGATTCTTGAAGCTACATAATCTAAAATCTCATCTGGCATTTCAACTCCGTCATTGTAGAGTTTATTTTTGATGATTTTTATTCGTGTATTATAATCTGGTTGTTCAAGCTCTGCAGAAAGCCCCCACTTAAATCTTGATAAAAGACGCTGTTGAATGTCCTGCATATCGACAGGAGCTTTATCACTAGTCAAAATCACTTGCTTTCCATTCTGATGCAAATGATTGAAAATATGAAAGAAGACATCTTGAGTTCCTTTTTTACCAGAAATCAATTGAATGTCGTCAACAATGAGAACATCGATGATCTGGTAGAAATGAATAAAATCGTTTCTGTTATTCTTGGAAACAGCATCTATATGCTGCTGGGTAAATTTATCTGCGGATATGTAAAGAACAGTTTTTTCAGGAAACTTATCTTTCACCTGTAAACCGATGGCATGAGCCAGGTGAGTTTTACCAAGTCCTACTCCACCAAAAATAAGTAGTGGATTAAAGGAAGTTCCTCCAGGTTTATTGGCGACGGCAAGACTCGCAGATCTAGCCAATCTATTGGAAGTTCCTTCTAGGAAATTATCAAAATTGTAATTTGAATTTAACTGAGAATCAATCTTTAAATTTCTTATTCCAGGAATCACAAAAGGATTTCTTAATTCTGGATTTTTCTGCCTGGCGGGAAAATCTACAGATTGAGAATGAACACTGGAACGTTGAGTACTTGGAATTTTTTCTGTGAAGGGCTGTCGGTTCCCTTCAGCATTTTCCATTCGGATGACATAAACCAATTTTGCAGACTTTCCAAGTTCTTTGGTAAGGGCAACTTTCAATAAGTCAACATAATGCTCTTCTAACCATTCGTAAAAGAATTTTGAAGGCACCTGAATACTTAAAGCATTATCATTGAGTTTTACAGCATTTATGGGTTGGAACCAAGTTTTATAAGCTTGATCTGAAATATTGTCCTTGATAAAAATAAGACAGTTTTCCCAAACCGAAGTTGCTGATTTTGACATAGTTAAGCTTAAAGTATTTGTATTAAAATTATATTCAGATAAAGCTAATTTTACTCCATCGGGATGACAAATATGTGAACAAACTTTTTAATAAAAAAATCTATTTCAGGTTGAAATTCTCGTTTTTTCTGCCTATACTTAAAGAGTTGTTAAATGATAAATTTTGAGCAAAAATAGTAAAGATACAAGACCTATTTCCACCTCTTCCTCAATAGAAGTAAGGTATGCGGAAACAGACCAAATGGGCGTCGTTCATCATTCGGTTTACCCGATTTATTTTGAACAAGCCAGGGTAGATTGGTTAAGATTAATGGGCATGCATTATCAAAAAATGGAAGATAGTGGCGTAATGCTACCTTTAAGTAGATTAACAATAGATTACAAGAAACCAGCAAAATTTGGCGACATTTTAAATGTAGAAGTCAGCCTCAATAAATTACCTGGTGCGACTATTATTTTTGATTATATAATTAAAAATCAAAATGACGAACTTCTCACTTTCGGTCAAACCACTTTGGTTTTTGTCAACATGACCACAAAAAGACCAATGCGGTGTCCGGAACATATTATGGCGTTAATTGAAAATGCCGTTCCAAAAAATTAATCTTTGAAGTAAGCGTCCAGAAGAAGCTGAGCTGTTGCAGGGTTTGTCGCAATTGGAATGTTATGTACATCGCAAATCCTCATCAACATCTGAACGTCTGGTTCATGCGGATGCTTACCGAGCGGATCTCTAAAGAAAAGTATCATCGATAATTTATTCTCAGCTGCCAAAGCTGCTATTTGAGCATCGCCACCAATGGGTCCTGAAAGTTTTTTTTCTGTTTTCAGCCCTTGTGTTTTCCACATGCTTACCCGTAGTTCCTGTCGCAACAAGTTCTGCTTTTTTAAGCATTTCTAAGTTTCTATTAATGAAATTTACCATCTCTGGCTTTTTGCCATCGTGAGCAATAATTGCTATTTTCTTCATCTATTAAATTATATTTTTTTCTTCATAAATACTGTACATGAGTAATGGCCAGTGTCTCCTATTCTTTCTGGAATGTGTTCGAAACCGGACTTTAGATAAAGCTTCTGAGCAGCTTTCATGTTTGGTAAGGTCTCAATATAGCATTCGCTATAAGCCTGTGATTTAGCAAAGTCCAAGCATTTTTGCATCATTTGACTTCCCAATCCCCGACCTCTGGCCTCTGGATCAAAATACATTTTCTGCAATTCACAAATTTCCGGATCTCCATTTTCTAGAGGAGCAATGCCGGCGCTTCCTAAAATAGTATCCCCTACCAATAACACAAAATACTCTGCTCTTTCTTTTTGAAAAGTTTCAAAAAGTTGATCCAAAGCTTTGTCTTCGTAAGCGGTTCCAACTTTTGGTGCTCCTTGTTCAACTAATACATAGCGAATCATTTCGGCGACTTTTGCGTTGTCTTCTCTTTGTATTGGACGTATTTTAATTTCAGTCATGCTGGCTTCAGTTGAAGAGTTTGTTTTAATTTGAATTTGCTGGTTTTAGCTAAACTAAATACCACTCGCAAAATTAAATGAATTAAAAAGTTATAGGTGTATCTATCGCAAAATTTTAAAATCTTGTTGATATCAAATTCAAAAAAAATAGGAAACAATAAAAACCTTAAAATCCATTTGATTATAAGTGGTAAACTTCAGTCTTTTTCTATTTTTACGCCGTGAATACAAAAGAATTCTACATAAAAAGGTGTTTAGAGTTGGCCAGAAACGGGCTGGGAACAACCTACCCCAATCCATTGGTGGGTTGTGTTATTGTTCACGAGGACAAAATAATAGGCGAAGGCTGGCATATCAAGGCCGGAGATGCTCATGCTGAGGTACGTGCAATCAATGCCGTGAAAGATCCGTCTTTACTCAAGAAATCTACACTTTACGTCACTCTGGAGCCTTGCAGTCACTTTGGAAAAACACCTCCTTGCAGCGACCTTATTATTGATAAAAAGATCCCAAACATCGTCATAGGCACGATAGATCCTTTTGCGAAAGTCGCTGGAATGGGAGTAAAAAAGCTCTTAGCGGCCGGAAGAACAGTAAATGTTGGCGTCTGTGAGGACGAGTGTGAAAAGCTGAACAAACGCTTTTTTACGTTCCACAGAAAAAAAAGACCTTATATTATTTTGAAATGGGCAAAGACCAAACTTGGCTTTATTGCTCCTGTCGATCAGCAGAAAAATGAAATCTTCTGGATTACTAACAGTTATTCTCAACAACTTGTGCACAAGTGGAGAAGCGAAGAACAAAGTATTTTGGTGGGAACACAAACGGCTCTTGTAGATAACCCAAGACTGAATGTAAGACATTGGGGTGGAAAGAATCCTGTTCGCTTGGTGATTGACAAATCACTTAAACTAAAAGAGGATCTTGTTGTTATAGATTCACCACAACCTACTATTGTGTTTCATCAGAACGGATTAAATCCAGAACACAGTAAGCATCTTAGGTTTGAGCAATTAGATTTTAGCGAAGATATTTTGCCTCAGCTTTTGAAAAAACTTTATGATCTTGAGCTACAATCCGTTATTATTGAAGGAGGGAGCAAAACGCTGCAAAGTTTTATAGATACAGGTTTATGGGACGAAGCTCGGGTGTTTACTGGGCAAAATACTATTGAAACTGGAGTGAAGGGTCCTGTTTTAAAAAAACCAATTTCTGAAACTTTCGACATGGAAGGTGATGAACTCAATTACTATTACAATGATTAAAACTATCCTATTTGATTTTGGGGATGTATTTCTCACGCTAGACAAGTCTGCTACAGGAAAACACTTGAAGGAAAACGGTATTTCTGAATTAGACGCTGAACTTGTCAACATCAATAAAGCCTACGAGAAAGGTTTGATCTCTACAGATGAGTTTAGTCGACACTACACCAACAGATTCGAAGGGTTTACTACTGAAACATTTAAGACAGCATGGAACTCCATATTAATTGAATTCCCTAAGCATAGGCTAGAGTTTTTGAAAAAACTAAAAGCTGCCAAGAATTTCAAACTAATTTTACTTAGTAATACAAACGAACTTCATATCGATTGGGTAAAAGAAAATATTCCAGTTTATGAAGAATTCCGTTTATGCTTTGATGAATTTTATTTGTCACATGAAATTCATTACAGAAAGCCTGATGCTTCTATTTTTGAGTTTGTCTTGAATGAGAATGATTTGAACCCAAAGGAAACACTTTTTGTAGACGATACTTTGGAACATACCCTTACAGCTAAAAAATTGGGTATTCATACCTGGCACTTACAGGCTGGACAAGAAGAAGTTATTGAATTATTTTCTAAAAAAAGTGATTTATTTTGATAGCGCTGATTTTGAGTGTTTTGTCCTCGAGTGCAATTTACATTGCCTTTAAGCTTTTTGGAAAATATAAAGTGACCACTCTTAACGCACTTATCGTCAATTATTTTACTGCATTTGTATTGGGAATCATTATCCAAGGGGATGTTTCTTTGGAGGGTATTTGGGTGGCGACCTCCAAAGACTGGTTTTATGGCTCTATGGCTTTAGGTGCAATGTTTATTTTGGTATTTACGCTCATGGTTATTACGACTCAGAAAGGCGGAATGTCTGTGGTTTCTGTCTCTAGTAAAATGAGTGTCGCCATACCTGTGATCTTTGTGATTGTTTATTACAATGAATCTTTAGGCTTGTTAAAAATCATAGGTATCATAACTGCGCTAATTTCGGTCTACTTGGTATCAGTGAGAAAAAAGAAAGGCTTAAGCATTGATATGAAATATTTTATATTTCCACTATTAGTTTTTATTGGAAGTGGAATTATTGAAAGCAGTATCAAATTTTTAGAAAATACTTATGTTCCAAATAATGAAATTTCCTTGTTTTCAGCCAGCACTTTTTTCTTTGCTTGCGTCACCGGTCTTATAGTGTTCGGAATAAGAAAATTTAAACACAAGGCGAACTTTAAAAGAAAAGATTTACTTGGGGGATTTTTACTCGGGATTCCCAATTACTTTTCAATTTACTTTTTTATACTAGCCCTAAGAATAGAAGGACTTGATAGCTCTAGTATTTTTATAATCAATAATGTGAGTATTGTTTTATTATCGACAATCCTGGGAATTTTATTTTTCAAGGAAAGGATGATTCGAAAAAATTGGGTTGGAATTGCAGTTGCTATTCTAAGTATTGTTTTGATTACTTACACTCAGTAATTTACTTTCTGAATTGGAATAAAATTTAAAAAACAAAATTGCAATTAGAGTTCCTACACATCCGCCAACTATTATATCACTCGGGAAGTGAACTCCAACAAATATTCTGCTTAAAGAAAACAAGACAGGCCAAATAAATATCGATCCGAGATATTTAAATTTTGACTTTAAAAGTAAAAAAATAAATACGGTAGCTGCAAACGATGTAGAGGCATGGCCTGAAAAGAAACTATAATTGGAGGGTTCGTAGAGAATTTTGATCGAATTCATTATCTCCTCAGTAACATTTGGTCGGGGTCTTTCTACCAAGTTTTTAACCAATTCTGTAATCAAATGAGTTATCCCAACGCTTAACACTAGGAGCAAGATTCTAACAAAACTTTTCTTGAGTTCTGATTTATAAAAAAACAGGGCAAGTAATAATAAGTAAAAGGGAATCCAATTTTCTGTGTAGGTTACAAAACTCCAGAATACGTTTAGAGCATCTGGACTGGAATTATTCAAAAAAACCATTAATTCCCAATCCCATCGGGTTGGATTTAATTCCATTAAAACCTTCTTTTGATAGGGCCAATAGCATCTTCAACTTCATCTTTTAGCTTTGAAGTTTTAGATTCGAGAGTTTTTGTTTGATCTTCAACTTCTTTTTTGATGTCGAAATCCAAATTATGATCTTTTTTCTGCTTAGTGATTTCAGTTTTAATTTCATCTGTGGCATGTCGGAACGACTTCATTGTTTTCCCGAAAAACCTAGCTATTTCAGGAATTTTGTCAGCCCCGAAAACCATTATCAAGATGAATAAAATAAAAGCTATTTCTGAACCACTAATAAAAAGAGGTAAATTTATCATGCTACAAATATACTGGACTGTTTCTGAACAGCGAAATATTAAATTTTAAAACTTAGATAAGATTTTTAAAAAATAGACAAGCCTGTGAGTGTGGTTAATTCTTCTAAAACTTTCATTCCCAATGCTGAATTTCCTTTTTGATTGAGCATTGGACTCCAGACGGCTACAGAATATTGCTCTGGATGCACCGCTACAATTCCCCCGCCTACTCCACTCTTTCCGGGCAGTCCGACTCTGTAACTGAACTCCCCTGCCTCATCGTAAAATCCACAAGTCTGCATGATAGAATTGATACGTTTTACACTTTGTCTATCGATTACTTTTTCTTGTGTTTGAAAGTGCTTACCCTCATTTGCAAACAACATAAAGGCTTTGGATAATTGCTCGCAAGTCATGGCAATTGAACATTGGTAAAAATAGAAATCAAGAATTTTTTCGGTATCGTTGGAAATATTACCCAGAGATTTCATGTAATTGACCAAAGCTTTGTTGCGATAACCATGTTTTTTTTCGCTTTTGGCTACAGCCTTATCGTAATGTATGTCATTGTCACCGCAGAGTTTACGCACAAACATCAAAAGGTCTTCTTTAGGATTTTCCAACACACTAAGCAATGCGTCTGCCACAACAATAGAGCCTGCATTTATAAAAGGATTACGCGGAATACCGTTCTCTCTCTCCAGCTCTGTGAGGGAGTTGAAAGCTGTGCCAGAGGGCTCAACGTCTACTCTTTCCCATAAATCTTTACCCAACATCTCCTTAGCTATGGTAAGCGTGAAAACTTTGGAAATACTCTGAATTGAAAATTTTTCCTGGCTATCACCAAATTCAAATGAAGATCCATCTTGGCAAAAAAGGTAAATTCCAAATTTAAGAGGATCTACTTTAGATAGTTCTGGAATATAACTAGCTACTTTTCCCATTCCTTCTTTGGGCGTAAATTCCTTCTGAAGGATATTTAAGATTGCTTGATAATCCATTTTTTTAAAATTTAAGGTGGCTTTTAGGATTCACTTCATAAGCCAGTTTTCCAGATTCAAATATAACAGCGGGAAGTTCTCCTTCAAGAGTAATTTCAGAATTATTAATTTTAATCCAACTCCCTTCTCTAAGACCTACCACGGTTCTAGAATTTAAAGTTTGAAATTCTTTTATTCTGGTTTCTCGGGTTTCACCTTTGTGTGTTGATGAAGAATCAGGATCCTGGTAGTGAGGATTAATATTGAAATTGAGTAGTCCTAAAGTTTCAAAAGATGGAGGATATACAATAGGCATATCATTGGTCGTTTGCATTGTTAGTCCGCAAATATTGCTCCCAGCACTTGTTCCCAGATATTTTGTGCCGCTTTGAATACTCAGCTTTAGAGTCTTCATTAAATCAAGTTCATGAAGTTGTTTTACCAATAAAAAAGTGTTCCCGCCTCCAACAAAAATAGCTTTCGCATTAGAGATTGCTTTTTTCATGTCTTCAAACTCATGCAAACCGGTGACTTTATTTACGCAGGATTTTAAACCATCTGAAGCTTTAGCGGTATATTCATCATGAGTGATACCTCCAGGTCTAGCAAAAGGAATAAACACTACCTCATCGGTATTATTAAAATGTGTTTTGAGTTCGGGTAAAAGATACTCTAAATATGAACTTCCATAAACTGTTGATGTACTGGCAATGATGACTTGCATTAGATGATGACTTTAGTTGAAACGACTTGACTTAACATAAATTTATCAGCAAAACTAGAATGACATATCTGAATTTTTAAGTAGATTGTACAAAAAATAACATATGAGACTTATCTCTACTATTATTATCCTGTTTTTGATTCAAAATATAACTGCACAAATAGATAATAGGGTTTACATTGCTGGTGAAGTTATAGTCCCTCTAGATGGTGAGATTTCTCAAATAGAAATCATTAATCAAAATTCCAAAGAAGGAACCGTAACAAATGAATACGGTCAATTTGGGATTTCAGTAAGAGAAGGAGATAGATTAAGATTTGAAGCCATTCAATATCAAAATTTTATAGTAATTATTGATGAAAACATCATCAAGAGGAAAAAAATGACCATTAGAATTAATGATCAAATCAACACTTTGGATGAAGTTATCGTAAGACCTTACGATCTTGAAGGAAACATCGAAGTGGATGCTAAAAAAGTGAAAACAGAATTTTATCTGGCTCCAGAATCAGAAAAAGTATTGAACGAATATGAAGGTGTGCAACCTTATGTAAGATCACAAACCATTACAGAAAACTACACTACAGAACAACGTTTTATCAAGAATGGATTGAATATTGCCAATATTTTTAGAGAAATTTTATCCTCGAAAGAAATTGTAGAAGAACATAAACTTCCAAGAGATGTGGATGTAATGGTGAGAAAAATATATAAGGATTCATTTTTTAAAGAGCAGCTTGATATTAAAAAAGAAAATATCAATCAATTCATATTCTTTGTAGAAGATCATGGATTGACAAAGCAAATGCTGGATAAAGGCAATGAATTGGATCTGATTTCATTTTTGATAGAAAAATCTAAAGAGTTTAAAGCCGAAGATTAATTTGAAGACTTTCCTGTATCTATTAGTCCTTTTTCCTTATATTTTCTTCGCGCAGAATACCTACATGGAGGGCCAAATTTTCGCAGATTCGGTAGAAACTTACCAAGTAAATATTATAAACATTAACCAAGAAATCGGGAGTATATCGAATCAGGAGGGTAAGTATAAAATAAGGGCTAATATCGGAGATTCTATTTTATTCACCTCGTTACAGCACAAAACCTACACTTTAAGGGTTGAGGGACGCAATTTAAAAGCTAAAACCTCTATATTTTTAGAACTCGAAATTAATGAACTCCCTGAAGTTACTATCAATCAATATCAACTCTCTGGGGATTTAAGTAGCGACATAGATCAGGTAAAAGTAAATTTTGTAGACCAGCGTCAGTTTGGGTTTGGTGTTCCAAGGCAATTAGAAAAAATAGATAGGGAGATTTATTCTGCTAGCACAGGAATGCTCACTCCGCTTATTTATGCAATTACAGGTGAAGCCAAAATGTTACGGAAAAGAAAAGCAAATGCAATTATTCAATCCAATAAAAACAGAGTGTTGCGAAATGTCTCTGCAGACTTTATTACTAAAGACTTAAATATCCCGAGGATATATGTTGATGATTTCGCTTATTTTTGCGCAGAAGATGAGCAAACTATGACTACACTAGAAAAGAATGATCCTTTAGCTTTAATCGATGAATTGAAATTAAAATCTATTGCGTATCTAAAATTAAAAGAAATTACAAAATGAAGTTTTTCGGAATTTTACTGGTATGGTTAACATTAACTCCAGCAACCCAGACAGATCACGAATTTTATCTTAGTGTTACCGATATCACTTATGTTAAAAAGGAGAAAAGCCTCCAGATCATTTCCAGAGTATTTACAGACGATTTTGAAAATGTGATCAACAAGAGATATGATAAGGAATTTAAACTTATTCCAACTCTTGAAGTCGAAGAGATAGATTTTTACATTGAAAAATATATTCGAGATAAATTCATTTTAGAAACTAAATTGGAAGTTCTGTCTTTTGAATACGTAGGAAGAAAATATGAGGATGATATGGTATATTTGTTCTTAGAAGTAAAAAATCTTGAAGATTTTGAAGCCTTGACCATAGAAAATTCAATTTTGACAGATTTATTTCAGGAGCAAAAAAACATGATCCACTTTAAATCAGATAATTTTAAAAAAAGCTTTATTCTTGAAAAGGATATTTCAAAAAAAACCATTTTACACAATTAATCTAAATTATAATACCCACAGCTTATGAATTTAATCAAGTACACAAGCCTTTTACTCTCTGTTTTTGTGCTCTCCATATCTGGATATGCTCAAGAAGAACAAGCAGAAGAAAAGCAGGAAGGTCATACCAACCAGAATAAATTTAGGCAACTCTACGACGAATTTGCTACACCAAACGTGTATCGAACTGCTTCTGGAGCCCCCGGTCATCAATATTATCAGAATACAGCTGATTATGAGATGGACATTACTCTGGATGATGAAAATACAAGACTTTACGGTGAAGAAACCATTACTTACACCAACAATTCACCTGACGCTTTAGAATACTTATGGGTGATGCTAGATCAAAATATAAGAGCAAAAGATAGTCCTGCTAAAGAGAGAAACAGCAGTGAATTTGCTCCGGTTACTCCAGCTGGTAATTTTGTGAATTCTCATATGAAGGCAGATTTTGATGGAGGATTCAACATAAAAAAGGTTCACAGAAACGGTGAGGTTCTTCCATACACTATCAATTATTCAATGATGAGAGTGGATTTAGCGGAACCTCTTATGCCTGGTGAATCTTTTGACTTCTCAATTGAATGGGATTATTTAATTAACAACCATACCATCAATGGAGGTCGTTCTGGTTATGAATACTTTGAAGGAGATGACAACAGAGCATATGTCATTGCACAGTTTTTTCCAAGAATGGCTGTTTATAATGATAAGGAAGGATGGCAAAATTATCAATTCTGGGGAAGTGGAGAGTTCGCTTTACCTTTCGGAAATTATGATGTAAAAATCACAGTTCCTGAAGACCATATCCTTGATGCTACGGGTAAATTGCAAAATAGAGACCAAGTATTTAGTAAAGTTATGCTAGATCGTTTTGAGAAAGCGAAAACTTCTTACGATGAACCTGTTGTTATAGTTACTGAAGAGGAAGCTATTGCAAACGAAAGAATGAATGCTACCAAAACCAAAACTTGGGAGTTCAAAGCTAATATGGTCAGAGATTTTGGATTTGCGACTTCAAGAAAGTTTATCTGGGACATGATGGCTGTAAAAGTCGGAGACAAAGATGTGATGGCAGTATCGCTATATCCTAAAGAGGGAAATCCACTTTGGGAAGACTGGTCGACAAAAGCTGTTGCTAGTACTTTAGAGACTTATAGTAGCTTTACTTTTGAATATCCTTACCATAAGGCAATATCAGTTCATGCTAAAAGTCAGGGAATGGAATATCCTATGATTTGCTGGAATTACGGAAGACCGGACGAAAATGGATTCATTTCAGACCGCGTTAAATTTGGTATGATGAGTGTAATTATTCACGAAATTGGACATAATTTCTTTCCAATGATTGTCAATAGTGATGAAAGACAGTGGGGATGGATGGACGAAGGTCTTAATACGTTTATGCAGTATTTATCTGAGCAAGAGTTTGCAGAAAAATATCCAGAGATATTACAAGGAAACAATGAGGTTTATGAAAAATACCCTTCAAGACGTGGAGAGCCTTCAAAAATTGTAAACTATATGAAAGGAAATCAAGACATTATTTCTCCTATCATGACTAATCCTGAACAAGTTTATCAACTAGGTAACAATGCGTACGGAAAACCAGCAACAGCTTTAAATATTTTAAGAGAAACAGTGATGGGTGAAGAGTTATTCGATTATTCTTTCAAAAAGTTTGCTCAAAGATGGATGTTCAAGCACCCTACTCCAGAAGATTTCTTCAGAACAATGGAAGATGCTTCCGCTGTAGATCTGGACTGGTACTGGAGAGGCTGGTTTTACACCACAGACTATGTAGATATAGGCATTGAGGATGTGAAGAATTATTTCATAACTAGTAATCCAACTGTTGAAGGCAAAGCTTTATTAGCAAGATATGGTATTGATGATCCTGCAAATGATCCTCGTACAAAAGATGCAGTATATTTATTGACAGCAGATAGTGAAAGCTTCGAAGCATCTATGAAAGAAGGTGATCCATTAGAGAATGCTCCAAAACTTAGAGAATATTTGATGGATAATTTCACTCAGCAAGAAATAGATGAGATGAAACATCCTAAGCATATTTATGAAATCACTTTCAATAAACCAGGTGGTTTGGTAATGCCGATAATTATTGAATTTCACTATGCTGACGACACGTCAGAATTAATTGAGTATCCTGTCCAAGTTTGGAGAAAAAATGATTCAGAAGTGAAAAAGGCAATATTTTCTGAAAAGGAAATCGTTAAAATGGTCGTTGACCCTAAACAGGAAACTGCGGATGTTGATACCTCAAACAACGTCTGGCCAAGAGAAAATAAACCAAGTGAATTTGATGCCTTTAAGGAAGGGAAGTAAACACTTTTAATATTTTTGATATTAAAAATGCCAGCTAAAAGCTGGCATTTTTTATTTAATGAAATGTAGAGCTTTTGGGATCAATTTAATATGCAACTCTTTAAACTCACCTATAACCTCTCCATCTATTTGAAGTAATTTTGATTCTTTCAACCTTATTGTAGCAGATTTTGCCTGGATGGTTTCTAGATTTTCGGTATGATAATCTTCATCAAATTTTGATAAAGTAGCTTTTATAAGATCAGAGAAATCCATGGCTTTGACTATAACTAGTTCGAAAAAGCCATCATCAATTTTACCAATGGTGTTAAGAGGAATTCCTGTTCCGTACTTTCTGCCATTGCAGAGGGCTAGCATCACCCCTTTTCTTTCATATTCCATCAGATCTGTTACAATTTCAAACTCAAAACTTTTAGGGTTTTTAAACTCAGACCAGAAGTGTTTGGCGTAAGTAAACATTCCTCTGCCTCCATCTTTTTCATAATTGGCCACAAGATTGGCATTGGCTCCAAGATCGCCAAGATGAAGAAGTAAATGAGAGCCATTCACCTGGAGTAGATCCAATTTTTTGAAGTCATCAGAATCCAAAAACTTTTGCAATAGCGTTTTTGGATAATCGACAAGATTAAGTTCTTCAGCCATGCCATTAGCAGAACCCATAGGAATAAAACCCACCTTAATTTTATTTTCCATCAAAGGCTTTAGAAACATATTTAATGTTCCGTCACCCCCTGCGATAATTACTTTTTTAGGCGACTTAGAGGCAATTAGTCCCTCTAGTTGCTTGCAATCGTTTTTTCCTGTAGTTTTAAAAATATGATAATCCAAGCCAGATTTATTGAGAATGAGTTTCGCAGAATCTGTGAAACCATCTTTATTTTTGTTCCCGGATATAGGATTAATAACTAAAAGAATTTCCATCCTTATAAATTTAATAGGGCTGTGATGTTTTCTATCTCCACTTCTACATCATCATCATCTTGAAAATAAGTACAGGCAACCCCAGTTGCTTGAAGAGTATTCCACTTTTCTTTTTGAATTTGATCAATTGAAAATCTGGTCTGTCGAATAAAAACCTTTACAATCTGCGACTTGTAATCGTTCACAATTTCAGCATAAATATCCATATCTTTCTGTGTATCATCACCAATTAGAATAAACTTTTTATCTGGTAAATTTGAGATAAGATGATGCAGGAAATCAACTTTATGCTTTCCCTTTTTCGGTTTGAATAAAGACTTAAACTTTAAATAAGCCGTTAAGAAAAGAGGTCCTGAAGGAATTTCATTAAATCTAAATATCGCAGTTATTAAACCAAACAAATTACTTTCGCTTTTAGACAAATAAGCTATTCTGAATTGATTTTCATCAAAAAAATCGAGTAAAGCATTGCTGAATAATACTTTATTCCTTCGCTTTGGTCTTTTGAATAAGATGGTGGATATTCTTTTTAATGCTGAAGCCGTGTGCGAATGAATGACCGTATCATCGATATCTGAAATCACTTCTACAGGAGCCGGTAAGTTTTTAAAATAATAGGGATGTATCTGTTCAATGCTTAAATGATTGTGTTTTTCGTCAAATACCTTAAAGTCCTCCAATTTATCAATTGGTAGAATTTTGAAGAAATACCCTCTTTTATTGGTTTCAACAGTAAATGTTTGGGCATGCGTTTCAATTCGAATAGATTTTCCTTTGTAAGTTTTTTTTCGATAAGAACTAAGAACATTCCAGGCATTAATAAATATGGACCGGGGAGATTTATCAATAGAAGTTTGATTTCTCAGAACTGTACCGGTAACTAAAACAGTGTTTTTTAATTCCACTGCTGTAAAGTGCCAAAGAAAAGCCATACCTAGTTTTTAGTTTTGAATTTCAACCTAAAAAGTAAGAAAATACCACCTGCAAAAAAAATGATGAGAAACAAAATAGCATTTCTGATACTGCCTGTAACTTGAGCTATGAAACCATACATGAACATTCCTATAACGATCCCAATTTTTTCGGTGACTTCATAAAAGCTAAAAAAGGAAGCTGTGTCTTTTTCATCTTCAGGGATATATTTGGAATAAGTTGACCTCGACAAGGACTGAATAGCTCCCATAACCAAACCCACAAAAAAAGCCGTGATGTAAAATTGAATAGGCTGTGTAATAAAGAAGGCATAGACACAGATACCAATCCATATGATGTTAATTATAATCAAAATATTGATGTTACCATAGTGTTCAGCAAGCTTTGATGCAGCATTCGCCCCAGCAATAGCAACGAGTTGAATTAAAAGAATACTTATAATAAGTCCGTTGGTTGATTCTCCTTCGGCCCATTGAATTTCGCCAACACCAAAATAGGTGGCAATCAGCATGATAGTTTGTACTGCCATACTATAAACAAAAAATGCTCTTAAGTAAGGTTCAAACCCATAGGATGACTTAATTTTTTTGTAAGTTTTCTTAAGTTCTCTAAACCCATTGAAAAGTAAATCTTTAGTTCTAGCATTTCCTTTTCGATTCCCTTTTGGTAAATAAGCATAAGTGTATTGGCTAAATGCTATCCACCAAATACCTGTAAGTATAAAAGAAATTCTAGTCGGTAAAGCTTCACTTTCAAATCCAAAAAACTTATGAAACATTATTAGAACAAGACAAAGTATAAGTAGAATGACACTTCCTATATACCCCAAAGAGAACCCTTTTGCTGAAGCTTTATCCTGCTGATTTCTATAGGCTATATCTGGTAAATAAGAATTGTAGAAGACAATACTTCCCCAAAATCCTATCAACCCAAAAAAGTAGCAAACTAAGCCAAACAATAAGTGATTAAGATCAAACCAAAATAAGCCAATGCACGCTGAGGCTCCTAGATAATTGAAGAATTTCATAAAATTCTTTTTATTACCCATGTAATCTGCCATACCTCCAAGTAAAGGACTCATGATAGAAATAACTATAAAAGCTAAGCCTGTAACATAACTTATCAGCGCATCATTATTAAAACCAAAACCTAGAAACCATACAGTATCGTCTATAACAATACCTTGGTCATTTTTGATGAGAGTTAGGGCTCCATAATAAATTGGAAATATGGCTGAACTAATGACTAAAGGATAGACGGAGTTTGCCCAATCGTAGAAAGCCCACGCATGGATGAGTTTTTTATGTCCTTTGGGAAGTGAAATAAACTTCAAAACTTATTATTGAAAAGAAGTCACACCATATTTTGCAGCTTCTTTTTTAGCATCACTCGACCAATTTTGCAAGTTTTTAATTCGCTCATCATTAGCTGGATGCGTACTTAGAAACTGGGGTGGTCCGCCACCTCCAGAATTCTCTTTCATGCGTTTCCAAAGTTCTGCTGCTTCATCTGGATTATAACCCGCAATGGCCATCAAATTGATACCAATTTTATCTGCTTCAGTTTCGTGTTTTCTACTAAAAGGTAACATAACACCAACTTGAGACCCTATGCCGTAGGCCGTTGCAAAAATTTGCTGACTTTGTTGGTCATCCCCGACAGCCATCATTCCCACTGCGCCAGCTGCCTGTTGTAATTGTGCTGCACTCATACGCTGCTGGCCATGGTTAGCAAGGGCATGAGCTACCTCATGACCCATTATAGCAGCAACACCGGCTTCGGTTTTGGCAATAGGAAGAATTCCAGTGTAGAAAGCAATTTTGCCCCCAGGCATCGCCCACGCATTTACCTGCTCATCATCTATAAGGTTGAATTCCCATTTGTAATCATCAGTATAATTGGGATAACCATTCTCCATTAACCAACGTTCAGAAGCATTGGCTATTTTAAGTCCAACTCTTTGTATCATTTGAGCTTCTTCACCTTCTTTAATAACTTTACTCTCTTCAAGGACTTGATTATATTGCTGAAAAGACATCGGAAGTATTTGAGAATTTGGAACCAATGCTAAAGTACTTTTCCCCGTGAAAGGGTTTTGTCCACAACCAACAACAATGATGAATAAAATTAGAAAACTGGTATAAAATTTGAGCTTAGCCATAATATAAATTTTTACCAAAACTAAACATAAAATAGAACATTTGATTTTAGATGTGATTGATTTGTGACAATTGTATAGTCATACTTTATTAACTTTAACTTTTAAAAAATTCAAAATGAAAAAGATATCAATTTTAATCCTTGCTCTTGTATTCATCTCTTGTAAATCCGAAGCCCAACAAGATAAAGAAAACGCTAAAGAGTATAAAATTCAAAAAACAGAAAGCAAATGGAAAGCCGAGCTTACGAATCAGGAATTCAGAATTTTAAGAAAAGCTGAAACCGAAAGACCCTTCTCTAGTCCACTAAATGATATTAAACAACCTGGCGTTTTTGTTTGTGCTGCATGCGGTAATGAACTTTATGAAACCGAACACAAGTTTGACAGCGGTACAGGTTGGCCTAGCTTCGATAGAGCCGTGGAAAATAGTTTAGCTTTCAGTTCTGACAGAAAACTGGGTTATCAACGTTCAGAATTGCTTTGCGGTGATTGCGGGGGTCATCTAGGGCATATATTTGATGATGGGCCGAAAGAAACTACAGGGAAAAGACACTGTATTAATGGAGCGGCCTTAGAATTTATACCAAAAGAAAAATCATAATATTTATGACTGATAAAAACAAAATAACAGATCAAGACTGGAAAGAAAAACTTTCTGAAAAAGAGTATCATGTCTTGAGAGAAAAAGGAACAGAGCCTCCTCATTCTGGGAAGTACAACGCGCACTTCGAAGATGGGAAATACCATTGCAATGGTTGTGGAGAATTATTATTTGACAGTGAGTCCAAATTTGAAAGCAATTGTGGATGGCCAAGTTTCGACAGCTCTGTAGAAGGTGCTATAGAGTATAAAAAAGACACAACCTTTGGTATGACGCGTATTGAAATACTCTGTTCCAACTGTGGAGGTCACATTGGCCACATTTTTGATGATGGTCCAACAGAAACAGGGAAGCGCTACTGCGTCAACTCCTTGAGTATTAATTTTGAAAACTAAAAATCATGAAAAAATTAAGTTTATTACTCGCCATTATTTTTGTTGTTTTAAGTTGCGAAGGTGATCGCGGACCACAAGGACCACAAGGTTTAGATGGCGAACCAGGAGATGCTATCATTGGTACCATATTTGAAATTGAGATTGACTTTTTAGCACAAGATGACTACTCTTTTATTTTTGAATTTCCTCCTAATGAGGTTGAAGTTTTCGAAAGTGATATAGTAAAAGTTTATCTGTTGGAAGATACTATTAATGATCCTTCAGGACCCGTAGATGTATGGACGCCTCTGCCTAATAGTTTTTTCTTCAATGATGGAAATCAATTGGTATATAACTACAATCACACGTTTTTCGATGTCAATATTTTTCTAGATGGAAATATTGATCTCAACGCAGTATCCAATGACTTTCTTACAAATCAGGTTTTTAGAATTGCAATTATTCCAGCCGATTTTGCAGAAAGCAATGAAGACTTAAATAGTTACGAATCAGTTATGCAAGCTATGCCAGATGCTAAAGTGCTAAAAGTTCAATAATAAACATTTGATAACTTAAAAGAAGGCCTTAACATAAGGTCTTTTTCTTTTTGATTAAACTCTTGGCTAAAGTTAATAGTCTTTAAATTATAGGAAGTCTTCAGAATATAATTTTAATTTTACATTTCAAAAAAAATAATATGAGCGATAAAGCAGGAAAAGTTCAAGATCTTATAGATAAAAAGTTTTTAGAGCAAAGAAAAATTTTTTTAAATGGTCAAGTTGATGGGAAAAGTGCAAAACATATCATAGACAGGCTAATGTATCTAGATATGGAAAGTGAAGATGAAATTCAATTCTACATCAATAGTCCTGGAGGTTATGTAACCGATGGTTTTGCTATTTATGATACCATGAGATCCTTGAAAAGCCCAGTATCAACTATATGTAGTGGTTTGGCTGCTTCAATGGGTTCCATATTGATGTCTGCCGGGGAGAAAGGAAAGCGATTTATCCAACCCCATGCTAAAATCATGATTCATCAACCTATGGGCGGTGCTCAAGGTCAGGCTTCTAATATTGAAATTCAGGCTCAGGAAATTTTAAAAATTAAGGAGTTGAGTGCTCAAATATTAGCTGACAATTGCGGGCAGGATTTTGAAAAAGTCATGAAAGACTTTAAGCGTGATTACTGGATGAATGCTCAAGAATCTCTAGATTACGGTATAGTAGACGGTATTTTATCTTAAACGTGTCTATTGATTTTAAATATATTTCTTCCGCTGAAACCAAGGATTTAAGACATCTTGTTTTAAGACAAGGAAAACCAAAAAGTTCTTGCGACATGCAGGGTGATGAACTAGAAAGCACCAAACATATTGGTGCTTTTCTTGATTCTAAATGCATCGGAGTGCTTAGTTTATTTCTTGCCAAAACAGAGAGGTTGCCAGATTCATCACAATACCAACTCAGAGGTATGGCTGTACATCCTGAACACCAAGGAATGAATATTGGAAAAAAATTGATTTTGTATTCTGTAAAGGAATTACAAAAAATGAACACAGAGGTTGTTTGGTGTAATGCGAGAGAAATTGCAGTAGGATTTTACAAAAAAATAAATTTTGAGGTCATTTCAAACCAATTTGAAATTCCGGATGTTGGACCTCATTATCTTATGTTTAAGAAACTAATCTAAGATGAATCGAAAAAAATTTATCAAATCATCAGTCTTAGTTGCTGTCGGAACTCATTTCTCCTTGAATTCAAAACTGGTTGGTTTACTTGAATTAGAAAATATCAAAACCGAAAATCTTTTAGGCATAAGTCAATCTCACTTGAAATCTGACACTATTTTACTAGAAGAAGACACTTATGAGGCTTTTCTTAAAATGAAATCTAAAGCTTTAGAAGATGGGATTGATTTAAAAATTGCATCTGGATACAGAAGCTTCAAGCATCAAAAAGCGATATGGGAGCGAAAATTTAACCAACTCATCAAAACTAATAATTCAACTAAGGCTATTTCACAAATAATCACCTACTCCTCTATTCCGGGAACATCCAGACACCACTGGGGAACAGATGTGGATTTGATTGATGGCTCTGTAAATTTACCTGATGGAGATTTGCTTCTTGAGCAAAATTATCATGGATATGCTCCATTTTCGAAAATGAGATCTTGGATGGAAGACCATGCAAATAAATTTGGATTTGAACTGGTTTATACTCAAAATAAAAATCGGTCTGGGTTTAATTACGAACCTTGGCATTACTCGTTCGCTCCAAAGTCGAGATCCTTTCTAAAATTTCAACTTCGAGAAAATTATAAAAGAGCTTGGGATAATTTAGAGTTTGATGGGAAGTCAGAAATGACAAAGAAATTCATGGACACCTACTTCAATAATTACGGAGCTGGAATCAATCCCAGTTTAATGCCTTCTTAAACACTTCATCGTATCAATCAATAATTCTTATTTTAGCGTAAAATTACTTCAAATGAACAAGAAAGTCATATTAGCCATCCTTGACGGCTGGGGAATATCTCCTAATAAAGAAATTTCTGCAGTTGACAAAGCAAATACTCCTTTTGTAGATAGTTTGTACAAAAAATATCCAAATGCAACTTTAAGAACTGATGGCCTTAATGTTGGTTTGCCAGAAGGACAAATGGGAAATTCTGAAGTTGGTCACATGAATCTGGGAGCTGGAAGAATTGTTTATCAGGATCTTGTTAAAATCAATATGGCTGTTGAAAAAAATACGCTTAAAGATGAGCCGGTTCTTGAACAAGCCTTCGATTACGCCAAAAAAAATGACAAATCTGTTCATTTCTTGGGACTCCTAAGCGATGGAGGTGTTCATTCTCATATCAACCACCTTAAAGGCCTCGCCACTGCTGCACATGAGTATGGCATCACAAAAAAATATGTTCATGCCTTTACAGATGGAAGAGATGTTGATCCACACTCAGGGAAAGGTTTTGTAGAAGAATTAATACCTCATTTAGAAAAAACAAATAGCAAATTAGCTAGTATTATTGGAAGATATTATGCAATGGATAGAGATAAGCGTTGGGAAAGAATAGAAAAAGCATACGACCTCATTGTAAAAGGTGAAGCAGAATCTTATACTGAAAATCCGCTTGAGGTTCTACAAGAAAGCTATGATAATGGTGTTTCTGATGAATTTATAAAGCCAATTGCCATTACGTCCAATGGTGAACCTGTTGCCAAGATAGCTGAAGGTGACGTTGTGATATTTTTCAATTTTAGAACAGATCGAGGAAGACAATTGACACAAGCACTGAGTCAAGAAGATTTCCATGATTATGGAATGAAATCCATCCCGTTATATTACGTCACTATGACAAAGTATGATGATACTTTCAAAAACATCAATGTAGTTTACAAAAAAGACAATATTAAGGCTACTTTAGGTGAAGTGCTTGAATTTACTGGCAAATCTCAGATAAGGGCAGCTGAAACTGAAAAATACCCTCATGTCACTTTTTTCTTTTCGGGAGGGAGAGAAGAACCTTTTAGGGATGAAAAACGCATAATGGTAAACTCTCCAAAAGTTGCAACTTATGACTTGCAACCAGAGATGAGTGCTTACGAACTAAAGGACAAAATTGTAAAAGAAGTAGAAGAAAAATCAGCAGATTTTATTTGTTTAAATTTTGCCAATCCTGATATGGTAGGTCATACAGGAGATTTTGATGCCGCTGTAAAGGCATGTGAAACTGTAGATGAATGTCTAAAAGAAGTAGTGACTGAAGCTGAAAAGCAAGACTATTCAGTTATTGTAATCGCAGATCATGGGAATAGCGAAACAATGCTAAATGAAGACGGATCTCCAAATACAGCACATACAATCAATCCTGTACCATTTATTTTAGTAGATAAAGATATCAAATCCGTAAAGGATGGAATATTGGGGGACATTGCTCCTACTATTTTAGAATTAATGGGAATAGCAAAACCAGATTTAATGACACAAAACTCACTATTGAAATGAAAAGAACACTCGGATTAGTTTTTGTTTTAGTCATCTCAACATTTGCTCTAAGTTGTACTTTTTTTGAAAAAAACACTGAAAATAAAGTACTGCCTGAAGAAAACGAGCTTATTCTAGGTGAGTTTAAACTAAAGGATTTAAAATCCTCCAATAATATAATCTGGTTTGAAAATAACTATGAGAACTTTACCTTAGAACCTGAAGTCGTCAATAAAATTGATTATTTTGTAAAAAAGGGGAATTTTGAGATTGTTGTCTACATGGGAACGTGGTGTGAGGATAGCCAGAGAGAGTTTCCGGGATTTATTAAAATACTAGATCAAGTTGATTTTGATTACAATGATCTTACTCTCATAGGAGTAGATGAAGATAAAGTTGTTCCCAACATTTCAAACGAAAAGAGAAAGCAATTGAATGTCTTCAACGTACCTACAATCATAGTTTATGATGAGCAGGGCGAAGAGATCAATCGATTTGTTGAATTTCCACAAGAAACTTTAGAAGAAGACCTTCTCAAAATATTTTCTAGACAAGATTATAAGCATGTTTATGATTTTTAATTCTGACGTATGATTTCTTCTAAAAGACCTGTATTAGCTATAGATTTTGACGGTACCATCGTAGAGAATAAATATCCGTCCATCGGTAAACCAAAACTGTTTGCCATTGATACTTTGAAAAAACTTCAAAAAAAAGGTTTTGTTCTTATACTATGGACTTACAGGAGTGGTGAAAGTCTTGATGAAGCGGTCGAATTTTGCAAAAAACAAGGAATTGATTTTTATGCTGTAAATAAAAGCTACCCTGAAGAAATTTATAGTGATGATATAAGTAGAAAAATAAATGCTGATATTTTTATAGATGATAGAAATATAGTTGGATTCATCGGTTGGGGAAAAATTTACAGAGAACTAATTGGTGAAGATGAAGATTTAGTAAAACTTGAAAATAAAAAAGAAGGATTTTTTAAATCCATTTTTAAAAGGAAATAAATGATAATTACAAAAACAAGGGAGGAATTAAAACTGATGCACGAAAGTGCTCAAATTGTTTCTAAGACTTTAGGCATGATTGCCAAAGAAATAAAACCAGGCATTACATCTTTACATCTTGATAAACTTGCAGAAGAATTCATAAGAGACCATGGAGCTATTCCAGGTTTTCTGGGGCTTTATGATTTCCCGAATACACTTTGTATCAGCCCAAATGCACAGGTAGTTCACGGTATACCAAATAATAAACCTCTACAAGAAGGTGATGTTCTTTCTGTAGATTGTGGTGCAGTAAAAAATCAATATTACGGTGATCATGCTTATACATTCGAAGTAGGTGAAGTTGATGAAAAAGTAAAAAAGCTTATTCGTGTGACGAAAGAATCACTTTATAAAGGTATAGCGCAGTTTAGAGAGGGGAATCGCGTTGGAGATGTTGGATATGCAATTCAGAAATACACAGAACAACATGGATATGGGGTTGTTAGAGAACTTGTTGGTCATGGGCTTGGGAAAACAATGCACGAAGATCCTCAGATACCAAATTATGGTAAAAGAGGACGTGGTAAAAAATTTATTGAAGGAATGACCATAGCCATTGAACCGATGATTAATATGGGAACTAAGCGCATCAAGCAATTACCAGATGGCTGGACTATTTTAACTTCTGACGGAAAACCTAGTATCCACTTTGAACACGATGTAGCATTAGTTGATGGTATGCCAAGGCTCTTATCAACTTTTGACTATGTACATGAGGCTTTAGGTATTTCTACAGAGGAAGAAGACCAGTACAGACTTGACATTTCCAACTTATAATTCAACCTAATTTTAAAAGCAAGTTTACACGTTTCTTAATTATTTTAAGATATCAGACTAAAAACTTGGACTCAAAAAAAATTATTTGTTTAAGTTTTAACTTGATTTTTTAAACAAAGTATGATAATAATCTATATTTTTGATTATTGTTATATATAGTTATGGGAAACATTAAACAAAACTTCAGTATTAAAGATTTAGAATCGTTGAGCGGTATTAAAGCACATACCATTCGTATGTGGGAAAAACGCTACAATGTTTTGGAACCAGAACGCACTGAAACCAATATTAGAAATTATGGGGTTACTGGACTTCAGAAAATATTGAATATTGCGTTTTTAAATGAAAATGGTTACAAAATTTCACGGATTTCAAAAATGAATGATGAGGAAATTTCTGAGCTAGTTCAGAGTATTACAACAAGTAAAAGTAATTCCAACAGAGCTCTGAAATCCATGAAGGTGGCTATGATGAATTTTGATCAGCCTCTGTTTTTGAGAACTTATGAAAATTTACTCATCAATAAGACATTTTCAGACATTTATGAGGAGGTGTTTATGCCCTTAATGATTGAAATTGGTCTACTGTGGCAAGCTGGAACTATAACACCAGCCCACGAACAATTTATTTCAAATTTGATCAAGGAAAAATTGTTTATCAATATTGAAAGTCTTCAAAAAGAACAGGCCTCAAAAACTGATAAGGTATTTGTACTTTTCCTTCCCGATGAAGAAATTCATGATATCAGTCTTTATTACGCCAATTTTGAAATCTTATCTCATGGTTACAAGGTTATTTTTCTAGGTCAAAGTCTTCCTATGGAAGATTTAACTTATCTTTCAACCCTGTATGATAATACCGTTTTTGTTAGTTATCTCACCATAAAACCTGATAATATTGATCAGTATTTAGATGATTTTAAAAAACACATCTGTCCAGATGGTCTTTGCGAATATTGGATATTGGGAAGAAAGTCGGTTGAATTAATTGAAAAAAATACCAAACTACCTGAGGGAATCAGAGCCTTTAGAGATATTTCAGAATTGACATTAAATTTATAAAATGAGTAAATCGATTGCAATAATTGGCTCCGGCTTTTCATCCTTGGCGGCGGCATGTTATCTCGCCCAAAATGGTAATACAGTTGAAATTTTTGAAAAAAACGATAGCCTTGGAGGTAGAGCAAGACGCTTTAAAGAGAAAGGATTCACTTTTGATATGGGCCCATCTTGGTATTGGATGCCTGATGTTTTTGAAAGATTTTTTGCAGATTTTGGAAAAAAACCCTCTGACTTTTATGAACTCGATAAGTTAGACCCGGGTTACCAGGTCATTTTCGAGGGAGGTGAAACCATAGAAATTGGTGATAGCCTAGATAAAATCTATAAGATTTTTGATAAAGAAGAAGAAAATGGAGCCAAAAAACTTAAAAGATTTATTGACAATGCTCGCGACAATTACGACATAGCTATAAAAGATTTAGTTTACAAGCCAGGAGTTTCCCCTTTAGAATTAGTTACTCCAAAAACTATTACCAAATTGGGTGAGTTTTTTAGCACTGTTGATAAAGATGTAGAGAAAGAATTTAAAAGTGAAAAACTCAAACAAATTCTAAAGTTTCCTGTTTTATTTCTAGGAGCTAAGCCAAGTGAAACTCCATCATTCTACAATTTTATGAATTATGCTGATTTCGGTCTCGGAACTTGGCATCCTAAAGGTGGATTCCACGAAGTTATTGCTGCTATGGTTAAATTAGCAAAATCCCTTGGTGTCAAAGTGAACACGAATGCTAACATCGATAAAATTGAAGTTAAAAATAATACTGCTACCGCTTTAGAAGTAAATGGTGAAACTTTAAATTTTGACACTATTTTATCAGGGGCAGATTATCACCATACAGAAACTTTACTGGATCAAAAGCATCGTCAATATTCCGAAGCCTATTGGAATAAGAAAGTTTTTGCACCCTCCTCACTTCTATTTTATATTGGTTTTGATAAAAAACTTAAAAATATAAAACATCATAATTTATTCTTTGATGTGGACTTCAATGAGCATGCTAAAGACATTTACACGACTCCAAAATGGCCTGATGAACCTTTGTTTTATGCTAACTTCACATCTATAACTGATCCTTCCACAGCACCAGAAGGTCACGAAAATGGTTTTTTTCTTGTACCCATAGCTCCGGGAATAGAGGATACAGAAGAACTAAGGGGAGAATACTTTAACAAAATCATGACAAGGTTTGAATCTTTGACCGAACAAAGCGTCCAGAAAAATATTATCTTTAAAAGGTCGTTTTGTGTTAATGACTTTGTAGAAGATTATAATTCTTATAAAGGAAACGCTTATGGTATGGCAAACACATTGTTACAAACGGCTTTTTTAAGACCAAAATTAAAGAGTAAAAAGGTTAATAACCTTTATTTTACAGGGCAATTGACAGTTCCTGGTCCTGGCGTTCCACCAGCATTAATATCAGGTAAATTGGTATCTGAATTAATTGAAAAAAACTAAACTAATGAAATCATTGTTTGATACAGTTTCGAGAGATTGCAGTAAGCTAGTTACAAATTCTTACAGTACATCTTTTTCGATTGCAACAAAATTACTTGCACCTTCAATAAGGCAAGACATTTATAATATTTATGGGTTTGTAAGATTTGCGGATGAAATTGTTGACACTTTTCATGATTATGATAAGTCCAAGCTTTTTAGAAATTTTAAAAATGACTTATACGAATCCTTAGATCAAAAGATCAGCCTTAACCCCATTTTGAATAGTTTTCAGGAAACAGTTCATAAGTATGATATCGATGCTCATTTGTATGAGTCTTTCATGGATAGCATGGAAAAGGATTTACACAAATCCAATTATTTAACTCAAGAAGAATACGAAGCCTATATCTACGGAAGCGCAGATGTAGTGGGTTTGATGTGTCTTAAGGTATTTGTCAAGGGGGATAAAGAAGCATACGAAAGTTTAAAAAATGATGCAATGCGTTTAGGGTCCGCTTTTCAAAAAGTAAATTTTTTACGTGACCTAAAAGCAGATTGTGAAGAATTGGAAAGATCTTATTTTCCAAATGCAGATTTAAGCCGTTTGGATGAAGAAACAAAAAATACTATTATATCGGAAGTTGATGAAGATTTTAAAGCAGGTTTAAGAGGTATTGGAAAATTACCTGTCGAGGCCAAGCTTGGAGTTTATACAGCTTACATTTATTACTCCAAGCTGCTTCAAAAATTAAAAAATACACCTTCTTTAGAAATAAAGAATAAGAGAATAAGAGTACCCAATTATCAAAAAGCTAGTCTGCTTGCAAAATCCTATATTTCTTGTAGGTTTAATTTAGTTTAACATTATGGATATATTGATTTGGATTGTTGTATTTATTGCAACATTTTTGGGAATGGAATTTATGGCGTGGTTTACGCACAAATATGTTATGCATGGGTTTTTGTGGGCACTTCATAAAGATCATCATTTAAAAGATCATAAAAGCTGGTGGGAGCGCAACGATTTATTTTTCGTCTTCTATGCTGTGGTGAGTATGTACTTTTTCATGGTCGCAGAATTTCAGTTTGCAGTAGCAATTGGAGCTGGTATTGCTGGTTATGGGTTAGCCTATTTTCTTGTCCATGACATATTCATTCATCAAAGGTTTAAATTATTTCGAAAAGCAGACCACTGGTATGCAAAAGGAATACGTAGAGCACACAAAATCCATCATAAACATTTAGGAAAAGAAGATAGCGAGTGTTTTGGTATGCTTATACCACCCAAACGTTTTCTGAAAAACAACAAGTAGATGAAAATGAAAGTTGCAGTTGTTGGTTCTGGTATCGCCGGAATTGCATCAGCATTACGCCTAAGAGCTAAAGGCTATCACGTCGAAGTTTTTGAACAAAACAATTATACTGGAGGCAAGCTTCATAATTTTCGTAGAGGTGATTACAGGTTTGATTATGGCCCGTCCCTTTTTACTATGCCTCAACTTGTAGATGAGCTTTTCGGATTATATGATATGGATCCAAAATCCTATTTTGAATACAAAAGAAAAAGCACCATCTGCAATTATTTTTGGGAAGATGGCCAACAGTTTCAAGTTAATGCAGATAAAAGTGTATTTATAAAAGAGGCTTCAAAAACCTTTAATGAACCCGAAAATAATTTAAGTGATTATTTAAAGAGTACTCAAACTAAATACGATCTTACATCCAAGCTTTTTTTAGAAAAATCACTTCATAAATTTAGCACGTATTTATCTAAAGGTACTTTAAAAGCTATTCTTAATCTTGGTAAACTTCATCTAGACAACAGCCTAAACGATGTCAATGAAAAGTACTTTGAACATCCTAAGCTCGTTCAACTCTTCAACAGATTCGCTACTTACAACGGATCTTCTCCGTACAAAACTCCTGGAATTATGTCTATGATTCCGCATTTGGAAATGAATTATGGAGCATATATCCCAAAACATGGAATGCATGACATCTCACAAAGCCTCACCAAATTGGCCAAGGACGTCGGAATCGTTTTTAAACTCAACCAAAAAGTTGATGAGATACTTTATGACGACAAAAAAATAAGGGGTATAAAAATCGATCAAGAAGAATATAATTTTGACGTGGTCATCTGTAATATGGATGTCTATTCTGCTTATAAATCTTTACTGAAAAAAGCAACACCACCGAAAAAAACATTGGAACAAGAACGCTCGAGTTCAGCATTAATTTTTTATTGGGGTGTCAATAAAAAGTTCAAAGAGCTCGACTTACACAATATTCTATTTACAGAAGATTATAAAAAGGAATTCGATCATCTTTTTAATAAAAAGTATTTTGCTGATGATCCAACGGTTTACATCAATATAACTTCTAAAGAAGTAGATGATGATGCTCCAAAAGGTTGCGAAAACTGGTTTGTCATGGTTAACGCCCCTACAAATTGTGGTCAAGACTGGTCAGCTCAAACTACTTACATCAGGGAGAAAGTTATTGCCAAAATAAATAAATGCCTGGGCACCAAGATTGAAAATCATATTGAAATAGAACATGTTGAAACTCCAGAGACCATTGAGTCGGCGACTGCTTCTTTTCAAGGTTCTTTATACGGTACTTCAAGCAATGACAAGTTTGCTGCATTTTTAAGACACCCTAACTTTAGTTCTAAAATAAAAAACCTCTATTTTTGTGGTGGTAGTGTTCACCCAGGTGGTGGCATTCCATTATGCTTACTATCTGCCAAAATCGTTTCAGACTTAGTTCCACAAGCCTAATTTATGTGAATGAAAAGCCTCTACAAAGAAAAAAAGTACGTTCTTATAGCTATTGGAATTCTCTGGCTTTTTCACATTTCTGGGATAATAGGAATAAGTCTAGGGTATCAAGATTGGTTTGCGAGCAGAACAGCTCTCAATCTATTCATCATGTTTCTCGCTCTCATATTTTTCTTTCCACTGGAGACTATCAAAAAATGGATTTTATTTATTCTATTTGGAGTTTTGGGTATCTACGCAGAATATCTAGGAGTAACCTTCGGTTTGTTTTTTGGAGAATATGCCTACGGAGATAATTTTGGACCGAAGATTTTTGAAGTTCCAATTCTCATCGGAGTTAATTGGGCAATGTTGACATTTACATGTGGTGCAGTCGCCAATCACTTATCCGACAATATATTTTTAAAATCTTTATTGGGGACCTTCATGATGCTATTTTTAGATTTATTCATGGAAAAAGTAGCTCCAATATTTGATTTCTGGGAATTCTCGGGAGGCTATGCTCCCATAGATAATTATATTGCCTGGGGTATTATCTCGTTTATATTTCATCTCGTATTTCATCTTGCCAAAATAAAAGGGCAATTTCTGATTTCCTTCAATTTATACTTAGTTCAACTCGTATTCTTTATCTACTTCTATGTCTATTTCTAAATATGATTACATAATTGTTGGTGCTGGTGCAGCTGGATTAAATCTTGCTCTTGCAATGAACGATGATGTCTTTTTTAAAAATAAATCCATTTTGATCTTGGATAAAGATCAAAAAGATAAAAACGATAGAACGTGGAGTTTCTGGGAAAAAGGCAAAGGAAAATGGGACCATTTGGTGACTAAAACCTGGGATAAAGGCATTGTAAAAGCGAATGGAGAAAACATTATTCTAGACCTAAAAAAGTACAGCTACAAGATGCTAAGGTCAGCTCAGTTTTATGCTGACGCAAAAATAAAGCTTCAGAAACCAAACATCGACTGGAAGACTGAGGAAGTTCAAAAAATAGTTCAGTCCCAAGAAAGCGCCATCATCACAACAACTGGTGGAAATTATCAGGCTAAATATGTGTTTGATAGTAGAATTCCACCAAGCTATTCTTTAGACGATACAGACTATTTAAACATAGCTCAACATTTCAAGGGGTGGATTATTGAAACAAAAACGCCAGTTTTTGATGAGTCAAAATTCACGATGATGGATTATGACCTAAAAGATGGAGAGACGACCAGTTTTACCTACATTTTACCCTTTTCCTCAACAAAAGCTTTAGTGGAGTTTACCTATTTTAGTCCAGACCTTGTCAGTGAATCCACTTATGATGATTATTTGCAAAAATATATTACAGAGAATTTAAAAGTTGAAGATTTTACTATTCTTGAAACTGAAAATGGTATCATACCAATGACCAACTTTCCTTTTGAAGATTTCAATCAAAAACATATCATCAAAATAGGAACAGCCGGAGGCTGGGTGAAAGCCTCATCTGGTTATTCTTTTAAAAATTGCGAGAGGAAAAGTCAAAACATAATCAAGTTCCTAAAATCAAAACAAGATTTTTATAAAGATTCTTCACCAAAAAAATATAAGCATTACGATAAAATTTTTCTTGAAGTGCTCACTAAAGAAAATTCATTCGGGGAGGAATTATTTTACAGGATGTACAAAAACAATTCAATTCAAACTATTTTTAGATTTCTTGACGAAAAATCTTCATTCCAGGAGGATCTAAAAATCATAATGAATTTAAGCTCATCCCCTTTCATTAAGGGATTTTTGAGACATGCAAAAGATGGTTTTAATACCTAACTAGCATCCTTCATAATAATTTTCTTTTGAAGCCTAAATCTTGAAAAAAGTTCTTCACTATACCAGTCCAGCTTTCTAGTTTTTTGGATGGCTTTGATATGCTCATGACTTTGATAAGCATAAGCCTGTAGACTATCCATAGTTTCCCAAATACTGAATGTAGCCATTTCTACAAACGGCAGTTCCCCAAAGCCCTTTGTGTAGATTAGTCCCTCAGCGTTTTCAAGTGGTTTTTGAGATTCAGGGACAAATTTCCAGAATTTCAGAAGCATATTAGTCTTAATGCTAGCCCTAGTAATCACGGCAATCTTATCATTTTCAGCTATATCTTTAGCTTGAACTGAAGACTGAAATGGGTTCTTACCATTCCACAAACCTCTAGCTTGAATACTTTCAAGATAAAGCACTTCCATTTTAGTAGCATGCTTTTTATAGAGCTGACTTAAGTGATGCGTTTCAAAAAAGTCCTGAGCATTAGACTTATCATCCCAAACTTGTAATACCGCATACACATTCCAATCTGGAAAGGGATTAAAATTATCCTTCCCGCTTCCCATTAATTTATAAAAGCTTTGTCCTTCAACTGTTTTCATATAGCGATGACCGAATTGCATCATCGACAATGCCCAGAATTTATCAGCAAAGTTATTATAAGTCAAAACGGTAAGTGTGGTAATTTGTGACATAACGTATAAAAACACAAAGGTGAAAACTAAATCTAAATGATATTAATTTTCACCTTAATTTTATTAATAATTAAACAAAGAGTGATTCAATAGTAAAGCCTGAAGTTAGTTCGTTTCAAATTCAGAATAAAACTAAATGAATATTGGAAAAAATCAGTCTTTGTATTTTTCAAACCAATTTGTGATATAACCAACTTTTCTAAACAAATTACTTGGCTTTCCTGCAATACCATGACCAGAACCTGCGATTCTTACCATCACTGCATCAATTCCCTGAAGCTTTAATGCAGAATAGTACTGCTCGGTTTCACTCATAGGTGTTCTATAATCCTCTTGACCAGTCAAAAGCATCGTTGGAGTTTTTACATTTCCTACCAGTGAAATTGGAGAGAACTTTAAATAATCTTCCGGAGATTCCCACGGCTTGTCTTTAAACCAGTATTTTGAGAAGAATGGTGAGCCATCTGCAGTTAAAACAAAACTATACCAATTGATCACTGGTTTTGCCACTACAGCAGCCTTAAACCTATCTGTCTTACCAATTGACCAGGCGGTAAGTACTCCTCCTCCACTGCCTCCTGTGATAAATAAGTTGTTGTCGTCGACATAACCTTGATCTACTACATGCTCTGTAGCATCCATTAAATCGTTGTAATCTTCGCTTGGATAGTTGTGATTGATGTAAGCAGCAAACCCCTCTCCATAGCTTGTACTTCCACGCGGATTGGTATATACAACGACATAACCTCGACTTGCCATAAATTGCAATTCTGGAGAAAATCGCGAGCCATAATTGGTATAAGGACCACCATGAATTTCTAAAATCATTGGATATTTTTTAGAGGGGTCAAAGTTTGGTGGTGTGATGATCCAACCCTGAACTTTAAAACCGTCTACTGATGAATCTACCCAAAACTCCTCTACATTTCCTATCGTCTTTGACTTCAAAAGATTTTCATTCAAACTCGTAAGAAGTTTTGGCTGTGAATTTGACCTTCTGCCTACAACTGCTAATTCTGACGGAGTAGAAGTTGTAACATGAGAAAACGCTATGTTACCCTTATCTGAAACTGAATAACTTCCACCACCATAAGGTCTTCCAATACTTGCAGAACCTAGGTTTTCTGCTACCAAGCTTACATTTCCATTCAGATCTATTTTGCCAACTTTACTATTACCCTCTTCATCGTATCTAAAATAGATAGACTTGCTATCTTTAGACCAGGTTATGGATGAAATGTCTTGAGTGAAATTGTTTGATAAGACTTCAACTTGTTTATTATCTCTGTTCATCAAATAAAGTTGAGTTAATTGGTATCCTACAAATTTATCTTTGAAACCTGTATAAGCAATATATTTTCCATCTGGAGAAATTTTTGGTGAGTTGAAAGGTCCACGCTCATTTGTGAGTTGCTCTACCTTTCTTGTTGTAATGTTTTGCTGAAAGATTTGCTCATTGTTAGGATCAAGTTCAGCATTTTCAGATTTGTTGACGGTGTACAAAATATGCTCTCCATCTGGAGCCCAGGAAGGAGACCCATATTGATGTGGACCAGACGTGAGTTGACGAGCAGTTCCTCCTTCTGCTGAAATTATAAATAAATGGCTGTACCCATCTTGGACATAACCCCCTCCATCTCTTCGGTATACAGCTTTGTCTATCACATCAGCTTCTTTTTCCCACTGAGCTCCAGAAGGAGGAGCTGGTATGCCTGGTTTCACAGCTTTAGAAGATTCTTTAACAAACTTACTGAAAAGCAGTTGAGACCCGTCTGGAGACCAACTTATGCTTCCAGGACTTTCAGTAAAATTGGTAAGAGCCGCAGTTGTTTTTGATTTTATCCAATACACATATAGTTGATTCGAACCATCTTGATTGGAAGTAAATGCAAATTTATCCCCTTGTGGAGACCACGTGACATTCCCGTGATTCTTAGTTCCAGAGGTGATTGGATAATGGTCCATGCCATCAAAAGAGATTTGCCATAGATTTACTAATCTACGGTCTGTCATTACATCAAATTGATGTCTTTCATAAATTATAGTGCTCCCATCTGGGGAAATCTCAGGATTTGAAACCATCTGTAAGTCAAAAAGATCCATATAATCAAAATGGTTTTCCTCTACTTGCGCGTAAAGTTGGATATTTAAGAACGAAATAAAACCAAATAAAAATAAGCTAAGACGTGTATAATTCATTGTGAGATATTTTAGTTAAGATATTTTTCAGGAGACTTTCTTTTTTTTGAAACCTCTTCATAAAGATTGGCATAGCTGTAAATTTCTGATTCTTGGTATGGTTTTGTGATAAAAGTGAGACCCTCTGGCTCACCGCTTTCGTTATAACCCATTGGCACAGTCAGCGCTGGAAATTTTGCAGCTGCCGCTTGTCCAGCATTATAATTATTTATGGACAAAATAGCATCAAGATTGTTGTCTATCATTGGTTTTTCAAAATAATTAATACCTGTAATAAGAAGCTTTCTACGTATTTCTACAAGTTCATCTTCGGTGATATCAAGATCTTCAATACCTTCAAATCTAGCCTGACCGTAAGGAATTCTTGTAGTTGTATCCTCAAAATTAAATTTCATGACATCACTAGCGGTTTTAACCTTAATATTTTCTGAAGCGTGAGCAGATAAATATTTTTTGAGGTCGATTTTCATATCACCACTCAACAATTCAAGAAAACCTTCAAAATTCATGGCTTCAGGATCAATTTCAATGACCTCAGCCCCAAGATTTCGCAAATCTTCTATTGCTTTTTGATACAAAGAATTTTGCATATAGGACTTGTAAGCTCCCAATCGAACTCCCTTCAAATCTTTTCTAGATTGAATTTCCCAAGGCACTTTCGAACCAAAATCTTTATCATAAGCCGATGCCATTGCTGAAAATAAAATTGAATTGTCTTTTAAATTCCTTGTTATAGGCCCTGGCGTATCCAAAGTACTCGATATAGGAACTATCCCATCTTGGCTTAGAATTCCTACAGTAGGTTTTAACCCAACTGCAGATTGCTGGCTAGATGGAGAAAGAATAGACCCAGAGGTCTCTGAACCTACAGCTGCGGCTGCATAATTTGCCGCAATAGCAACAGCACTTCCAGAACTGGAACCGCCAGTATCAAATTCTCTTACTCCGTAAGGATTTAAAGTTTGACCACCAATAGCACTGTAGCCATTAGGACATCCATCACAGAGAAAATTTGCCCATTCACTAAGGTTGGCTTTTCCTAGAACTAGGCCTTTATAAGATTTTAAATTAGCAACAATTTCAGCTTCAGTTTCAGGTTGATTATTTTTTAAAGCAACCGCACCTGCAGTGGTAGGCATGTTTTTGGTGTTGATATTGTCTTTTAAAATTACAGGCATCCCATAAATGGGATGTTTTATGGAAGACTTACTATTGTCAAGTCTTTTAGCCTGCATAACGACTTCAGGATTTATAGAAATCATCGCATTGAGAGAAAGATCTTTATCACTTTCAAATTTTGCTATTCTGTATAAATACCATTGTGTCAATTCTTTGTAAGAAAATTTTTCATCTGAAATATTATCCTGAAGCGTTTGAATGTCCTGATCCAAAATCAAAGGAGATAATTCCATGTACTTTTCTTCTGAAAAACCACTCAGTTGAGATGTAATATTTGTTATAAGCTCATTTCTGTCTGAAACTTTAGATTGAATGAGTTTATACCTTAATTGTTCTGACTCATTATTTTCATTGGATTTTATCAATCCAGTTTCATCATATGGAACCCAGGTTTTGAATTCTGGAGAGTTTTCTTTTTTGCAGGAAATCAAAGAGAAAAAAGATAAAAGAATAAGTAATATTGAACTGTTTTTGAGCATAAGTAAGAGTATTAGAAAATTTTGAAAGATCTGCTGAATTTACAAATTATTGGTATAATTACTAATTAAGCGCTCGTTTAATGAAGAAATTAAATCGAGAATTTTGCGCAATGAGAAAAATATCGCTAATTTTGATACATCAAAAAAGCTATCATCCTGAATTTAATGCTTTTACAATTTATTAAACTACTATTATGAAACGTATTAACCTGATTGAAAATTTTAGATTTAAGTACAAAAATCAAATTCATCCAGACCTTATTTATCTAGGTTTACTGCAAACCTCAACTGAAGTTTATTTAGAAAAGATTCTAGACTCAGATTTAGAAGTTATTATTCAGCATAATTTGGAAACTGTTTACGATTCAGATTTAGAGCCTCTTCGTCCTAATATAAGTGCTTCGCTTTTTAATCCATTCATCGATATAAATGATAACGCAAGTAAGTTCTTGCTGCACATGGATCCATTGAGTATTGTTATGAATTACACAGGGATTTTTTCTGAAGATGCCACAGAACGTTTTCTTAATTTTATTTAGGCATTGGAGTTTAAAAAATAAATAGGCTTTCTTTTTTTCGAAGTAAGATCAAGCTTAAATTCGGATTAATACAATAAATATCGAATAATCAAGAAATCTGAATTATTCCTAGGTCCACAAAAATTGAGTTGTAATCATTATAATAACAACCAAACCTCTGTTGCTGTTCTAAAGATGATGTTTAAAAATATTTAGCTTTAAAAATTAAAAATTCAAATAGGATTTTTAATCACCAGAACTGGCTTTATTTTTTGATTTAAAAAATCAGCAAGTAGTTTTATTTGCTTATCAACTGAATCAGAAAAGAAATTCACACCTAATTCATAGGAAAAATTAATTTGCACTTTCCCGCAAATACTTAAGTGCTTTAGACATTTGATTTTCTACTGTTTTTACAGATATATCCATATCCTCAGCGATGTCTTTGTACTTAATTTTATCTAGTTTGCTTTTGATGAATATTTTTCTGCATCGAGGAGGGAGTTCATCGATAAGTTTATGTAATTTCTTTAATTTATTTTCCCGGTGATTTTCTTGAGAGTTCATTGAGTTTGCGATCGCCTCCCATTTAACTTCATCTAAATGATCAAACTTGATTTTCTTTTTCCGTAAATGTTGCAAAAACTGGTTGTGACAAGAAGTGAAAAGGTAATTTTTTAAGGACGTTTGAACTTCTATTTTTTGACGCTTGACATAAAAATTCATTAACATGTCTTGAACAATATCTTCTGAAATTTTTTTGTTTTCACATAACTTAAAGATGTAATTACAAAGCCATTGATAGTATTTAGTGTAAAGTATTTTGTAGGCTATTTCATCCCCTTGCTTCAGTTTTTGTATAAAAATAGATTCTTTCATCACTAGCAAATTAGCTATAATAATCATATAATATTCAATTTTTCATAGATTAAATAGGGGTTTTTAACAAAGGTTGCATCTTATAAGTAAGAAGTATGAATTATTTATAAATGAATCCTGAAAAACTAATAGATAAATATTTAGAAGGTAATCTTTCATTAAAAGAGAGATATCACCTCAATAATTGGGTTAAAAAAGACTTAAAGAACCTTAATATTTTTAAGGAAAAAATCAAGTCTTACTCATATGTCATTCCTCTTCATTTTGACACTGATAAAGCCTTTGAAAAATTCTACAATCAGATTCAGTTAAATAAACAGAAACGTGGACGTAGATTGAAATTAATCTCAATCGCTGCAAGTTTCATGGTTTTAATTGCATTAGGTTTTATTTATAACCACTTAGAAGTAAATAAAGTTTCAAAAGAGAATCTAAGTTCTAAAGAAATTAATGGAAGCCTCAAGAATATACAGATCACTTTGCCAGATGGAAGCCAACAGATTATTGATAAAAAATCAACAGAGTATGTTAAAACTAGCAATGGAAAGTTAGTAGCAAGTAAATCTGATAATATTATAGTTTTCGGGAATAAAAACAAAGCTGAAATTGATACTTCCATTACCCAGATTAATATTCCTTACGGAGAAAAATTTCGTTTAAAATTATCCGATGGGACTTTAGTATGGCTAAACTCTGGAACCGGTTTTAGATTTCCGCAGAATTTTGACACAAACTCCAATATCAGACAGGTAGAAGTCATAGGAGAAGCATACTTTGAGGTTTTAAGTGATCAGAACAAACCATTTATAGTTAATACGCCTAGCGTCAACATCAAGGTTCTGGGAACTCACTTTAACGTAGCGTCCTACACGAATGATCACAGCACCAAAACTACTCTAATGGAAGGTAAAGTTCATGTCTACAGAAACTTTCAAAACGAAATTGCCTTAGAATTAAATCCAAATCAACAAGCCATTTTCAAAAAAACAGACCTAAGCCTTAGTATAAATAATGTAGACGCCGATAAATTCAATTCATGGATTGAGGATGTACTTGTTGTTGATGGACTCTCTTTCTTAGAACTAAAGAAAAAACTTGAACGTAGGTACAACGTCATTATTACAAGTGAAATTGATGGATTATGGAATACTGTTTACAGAGGAGAATTTCACGATGAATCACTTAAAGAAACATTACAAACTATCGCTTTAAGTTCACATTTCGAATTTGAAATTAATGGAAAACATGTAAAAATTTTCAATACAAAACCAACTACCGATAGCTAAAATAAGTATTAACAAAAACAAATTATGATGAAGAATTACACAAAAAAAGTGCAAAGAAGCAAAGGTTCTGCTTCTCTACACTGGACAGGAAAAGCGATACTTTCTCTAGTCCTAATGATTTTGTTAACAGCACAAGGATTTGCTAATCCTAAGCTATTTCAAAGTTTATCATTAAACTATGAAAACGCGGCGCTCATTAATGTTTTGGACAAAATGAAGTCTGAGCCTAACTTTAATTTCTTCTACAATGTAAATGATATTGAAGAAAACAGACTAATAAGTATTTCTGCAAAAAACACAGCTTTTGAAGATCTTTTAAAAGAAATAAGCAAAAAAGCTAATTTTGATTACACGTTCAATGGTAACCAAATAGTGCTAACCCCGACAATTGTTGCGGCCAGTCCAGAAGTGGCGAGTAAAATAGACCAAGATCGCGAAGTCACAGGATTAGTAGTAGACCAAGATGGAAACCCACTTCCTGGAGCTAATGTTGTAGTGAAAGGGACTAGCACTGGCGCTCAAACCGACTTTGATGGTAACTTTACTTTGCAAGTTCCAGAAGATAAGAACATACTTGTCGTGTCTTACGTTGGTTTTAAAAATGTAGAAGTAAATGTGAAAGGTAAGTCAAATATCGAAGTACAATTAAAACCAGATGCTGGACAACTAGACGCAGTCGTAGTTGTAGGTACAAGAGGTAAGCCAAGAACATCTTTTGACTCTCCAGTAGCTGTAGATAATTTTAAAACCAAAGATTTAGAAAAAACAGGAAAAACTACTGTAGATCAACAATTGATGTTACGAGTGCCTTCTTATAACGCAACGGAGCAACCTGTTTCTGATGCTGCAGCTCACTTTAGTCCTGCAGATTTGAGAGGTTTGTTTCCAAGTAGAACTTTAGTTTTGGTCAACGGGAAACGTAAAAATGCAAGTGCGCTTGTCTATAGTTATGTAACTCCTGGCCGGGGTGAAGTTGGTGTGGATATGAAGGCCATTCCTTCTGCTGCTTTAGAAAGTGTAGAAGTTTTAAGGGATGGTGCCGCTGCACAATATGGTTCTGATGCGATAGCAGGTGTCATAAATTTGGTAATGAAAGAGAAAGTAGATCCGTTTATCAACAACAGCTTCAGTACAACCACGCGTGGAGATGGTGAACAGTACCAATTAGAGTCTGGTTTTGGAGCGAATTTAGGTGAAAACGGTTACGTAAACTTTACACTAAGCCATATGGACTCCGAAACAACCCAACGTGCCGGTGAGATCACAAGTGTACAGGATGAAGCTGACTATTGGGGAATTCCTGGAGCAGTTCCAGATTTTTCAGTAAACGATTTGAGTAACTTTTTAGACAGAAATCCTGGTGCTGGCTTTCAGGTAGGTTTACCAGAAATGACAATTACCAATTTTGCTTATAATTTAGGTTACACCCTAGACGAGGAAACCGAAACTGAAATATACTCTTTCGGTACTTTAACCGATAGAGAAGGTTCTGCACCTCAGTTTGCGAGAGTTCCTTATTGGGTCCCTGGGTTTGAAGCTATTTACCCAGATCAGGACTTCTTCTTAGCCAAAATGGCACCACAAATCAGAGACCATACTTTTTCATTGGGTTTAAGAACAACTCATAATGAATGGAATTTTGACCTAAGTTCGACTTTAGGTAAAAACAGAATTGACTATTACATAGAGGATTCTTTTAATCAATCTTTTGCTGGAGCAAGTCCTTCTAATTTTTACAATGGTGCGCACGAATTTAGCCATGTGGTCAATAATTTGGACGTGAATAGAACATTTTACGACACAGGACTCGAAGCTTTATCGGTTGCCTTTGGTGTAGAGCATAGAACTGAAAATTTCGTAACCGAGGAAGGTGAATTTGCTTCTTATGGTGATGGTGAATCTCCAGATGCACAAGGAGGAGAAACAGGATCCGAATCATTTGGAGGTTTTAGTCCAGAAAATGCATCTGACGATTATAGATCCAACATTGGTTTTTATACCGATATCACAGCCGATATCACAGAGAGTTTTCTTCTGAGTGGTGCTTTGAGATATGAAAACTACAGTGATTTTGGTTCTAATGTAAGTTGGAAAATGAGTTCCCGATACAAAACCCTTGATGATAAACTAGTCTTTAGAGGATCTGTAAGTAGTGGTTTTAGAGCACCATCTTTACATCAAGTATATTATACGGCGACAACAACTACCTTAACGGAAAATGGTGTACAGCAGAATGGTATCTTAGATAATGGAAACCCTGCGTTAAGAGCTTTGGGTATTCCTGAATTGGATGCAGAAACTTCTTTCAATTTAAGTGCTGGCTTGACATACAGAATTAGTCAAAACTCAGGAATTACTATAGATGCTTATCAGATAGATGTTGATGATAGAATTGTACTTTCTGGACAAGTTACAGCGACTGGAGATGCTAACAGCCCAATTGATCAAACTCTAGAGAATGTAGGTGTAGGTTCTGCCGGTTTCTTCTTAAATGCAATCGATACAAGAACTCAAGGAATTGATATTGTATATACACTAAGTAATCTTGAATTTGGAAGAGGTTTTCTAAGCGGTAGCTTAGCAGCAAACTTTAATAAAACTGAAGTTCAAGGGACCAATTTTCCAAGTTTTATAGAAAACAATAATCTTGGAGATGCTTTATTTTCAAGAGAAGACATTTCAAGAGTAGAAACCTGGAGACCTAGAGAGAAAATTATTGGAACACTTAGCTATGAAATTGATAAATTCACCACTAATTTATCATTGATGTATTACGGTTCTGTGACTTACAGACATCCAAGCAATCCTCTAGATGACGCAACTTACGGTGGTAAAACCCTAACCGATTTGAGTGTTAATTATGCGTTTACTGATAAAATCAACTTCACCATTGGTGTAAATAATTTATTCGATGTGTTCCCTGATACTTTTGCAGAAGCTTATGCAGGAAGAGGCGGCACACCACAAGATAGAAATCTTGATTTTGTTGGCAGATTTAAGTATCCATGGCAAACGACTCAGTTTGGAATTGATGGAACACGCGTCTTCTCACAATTGAATATTAGTTTCTAAATTAGGTCTGAACTATTATTATTTATAGCCCTTGCCATAATATGGTAAGGGCTATATTTTTTTCTCAACTTCGAATATGATTTTGAACTCGTGTTTAAGGCAGTTTCAGTAAATTGACTAAAATAATTTCAGACATGAAAACACTATACTGCTTAAGAAATATTTTGTTTTTATTCCTTTTTTTTTCATTGTCATCTTGTGCTTATTTCAAAAAACTCCCAGATGAAACTTATTAGGAATATAGATTTGAGCAAGAAATACTTTATAAAAGTGACACTTTATTCTTTGACCTTAAGAATTCCCTAAAATGCCCCCTACGATTAAAAATTAAATCAGTTTTGACCGATCAGGATTCATCAAGAATTCTCAAAAAATTTGTATTGGAGGAATCTAAAGACACAATCATTAAGTTGTATTATCCAAATTTAAATGAGTTTGAACGCTTTAGAATCATCAGAAATCGAGGAGATATTGATAAAAATATACAAAAAGATAAAGTTGCGTACCCGTTTCTTAAGGGTAAAAATTACAGCATTATACAAGGTTATGATGGAAGGTTTACTCATAAGTCAAAGAAGAGTAGATATGCTATTGAATTTGAAAATAACATAAAAGGGAGTGACCTCAAAAAAGGAGACAAAATAAAAAACCCCTGATTTACAGGGGTTTAAGTATCAATTCTGTGACCTCGGCAGGATTCAAACCTGCAACCTTCTGAGCCGTAATCAGATGCGCTATTCAGTTGCGCCACGAGGCCTTTTTGGGATTGCAAATATATTTCTTTTTATACTTTTACCAAACATTAAATCATAATTATCATGCAACTCACCAATTATATAAGAACTATCGAAGATTTCCCTATGGGAGGCATCTCTTATAAAGACATCACCCCCCTACTTATGGACCCGAAAGCTTCTGATTTTGCAGTTTCGGAATTGATTAAAGGCCTGGAAGGTAAACCTATTGACAAGGTCATCGGCATAGAGTCTCGCGGATTTTTATTTGGAATGCTTCTAGCCAAAGAACTTGGAGTAGGATTTATACCTATTCGTAAACCAGGGAAACTTCCTTCTGAAACCATTTCTCAATCCTACGATCTAGAATATGGAAGTGATACCATCGAAATACACGAAGACTCTATTCAAAAAGGAGAACGCATTCTGCTTCATGATGATTTACTTGCTACAGGAGGTACAGCTTCTGCTGCCTGTAAGCTTATTGAAAAACTTGGAGGTGAACTAGTTCATATCAATTTTATCATTGAATTGGACTTTCTTGAAGGCAGAAAACTTCTTCCTAAGGCTAAAGTAAATTCACTTTTACATTATTAATAACAAATTCAAATTCAGAATAAATACAAAAGCTTAGTTAATTTATAACGTAAAGTTATACAAAGAAAAAAAGTTTGAGTGTCAAAAATTAAAGAAAGGCTATCTTCGCGATTACTAATTTTTAAGAAATGAGCGAACAAAAAAATAAAGAATTTACAGAAGAAATCGGCGATAATCATATAGCTACATCTTACGAAAACCCGGTAAGAAACGACGCTTTTGATATGACAGAGGATGAAAAGATTGAAAAAATAAAAGGTCACGTCTATGAAATCATGCATACATTGGGTATGGATATGACAGATGACAGCTTGATGGGTACTCCCAAACGAGTGGCTAAGATGTACGTGAACGAAATTTTTGGAGGTTTAAACCCTGAGAAAAAACCTAAAGCATCAACTTTTGAGAATAATTACAAATACGGTGAAATGCTCGTGGAAAAGAACATTACGGTCTATTCTACTTGTGAACACCACCTTTTACCAATTATTGGAAGAGCTCACGTCGCCTACATATCTAGCGGAAGAGTTGTAGGACTTTCCAAAATGAATAGAATCGTCAATTACTTCGCTAAACGACCACAGGTTCAGGAAAGGCTTACCATGCAAGTGGTCAAAGAGCTACAAAAGGCTTTGGAAACTGAGGATGTAGCATGTATCATTGATGCCAAACACCTTTGCGTCAATAGCCGTGGTATCAACGACATAGAAAGTAGCACTGTAACGAGCGAGTTTGGAGGAAAATTCAAAGACGAGAATGTGAGGAAAGAGCTTCTCAATTATATAAATTTGGAAACTAAATTTTAACTAATGGCTTTATATAAGCATCAATCCTTAAAGATTTATAATTCTATTTCAGGAGAAAAAGAAGAGTTTAAACCTATAACTGAAGGCTACGTCGGCATGTATGTCTGCGGTCCTACCGTATATAGCAATGTTCATTTAGGAAATTGCAGGACTTTTATCTCTTTTGATTTGGTGTTTCGTTACCTGAAGCACTTAGGTTATAAAATAAGGTATGTAAGAAATATTACAGATGCTGGTCATTTGGAAAATGATGGTGAAGAAGGAGAAGATAGAATCGCGAAAAAAGCTAAATTAATGGAAATTGAGCCAATGGAAGTGGTTCAAAAATACAGTGTTGATTTTCATCAAATCCTTCAAAAATTCAATAACCTACCTCCTAGTATTGAGCCTACAGCTACAGGGCATATTATTGAGCAAATTGAAACTATAAAAACCATACTTGATAAAGGACTGGCCTACGAAGTAAAAGGTAATGTGTACTTTGATGTGATGAAATACAATGAATCTCAACATTACGGAAAGTTAAGCGGAAGAAAAATCGAGGATCTTATCTCGAATACTAGAGAGCTTGCCGGCCAATCTGATAAAAAAAACCCTCAGGATTTTGCGCTTTGGAAAAAAGCAGAACCTCAGCACATCATGCGCTGGCCCTCACCATGGGGAATAGGTTTTCCAGGATGGCATCTGGAATGTACCGTAATGAGCTCCAAGTATCTTGGTGATCAATTTGATATTCATGGCGGTGGAATGGATTTGAAGTTTCCTCACCATGAGTGTGAAATTGCTCAAGGCCATGCTTCCACTGGAAAGGATCCTGTTAACTATTGGATGCATGCCAATATGTTGACATTAAATGGTAAGAAGATGTCTAAAAGTACTGGCAACAATATCTTACCTAGAGAACTTTTTACAGGAGAAAACGAAAATCTATCAAAAGCGTATACAGCACCTGTAGTTCGATTTTTCATGCTTCAGGCCAACTATAGAAGCATTCTTGACTTTTCCGATGAAGCTTTATCCGCCTCAGAAAAAGGATTCAATAAATTGATGGATAGTCTTGAAACTTTAAAGTCAATTAAAGCCTCAAAGTCTTCAGATTTTGATGTTTCAGAATGGAGAAAGAAATGTTATGAAGCGATGAATGATGACTTTAACAGTCCGATTTTAATTGCCCATCTTTTTGAAGCTGTGAAACAAATTAATCTAGCCAAAGCGAATCGAATAAAATTCACTCAAGAACATATCGATTTGCTAGATAAAACCATGAAAGACTTTATTTTTGATGTCATGGGACTTGAAGATGGAGAAAATAATTCAAAATCGAAAGACAATACAAACGATTTTGAAGAGCTTATTCATTTCTTAATTGAGATGAGAAATCATGCCCGACTCAATAAAAATTTTGAAACTAGTGATAAGATACGTGATAAACTTTTAGAAATGAAAGTGGAGTTGAAAGACAGTCGAGAAGGAACTACTTTTGAGATTCAATCTTAATCAATGTGGCGTAAATTATTGATTTTTCCTTTTTTAGTTCTCATCAAGCTTTATCAATGGATCATATCCCCTCTATTAGGGCCTAGTTGCAGGTTTCAACCAACCTGCTCACATTATGCTATTGAAGCATTTGAAACCCATGGGGTGATCAAGGGCTTTTATCTAAGTGCTGTAAGGATTTCAAAATGTCATCCCTGGGGAAAATCTGGTTATGATCCAGTCCCGAAGCCTAAAAAAGAATCAGATTAGAGGTGAACATTTCAATATTCTGTATATTAGCCCTCAAATAATTTAAGCATGTTCCAAGCTATCCAATGGGATCCCTCTTTGGGAATCGACCTAGGAATTCTAACTCTCAGGTATTACAGTTTAATGTTTCTCATTGCTTTTGGTGGTGGATTTTATATTTCAAAGCGAATATTTATTCACGAAGGTATTTCATTAGAAAAGCTGGATAAGCTTCTAATTTACACCATAATTTCTACGCTTGCTGGAGCAAGATTGGGTCACGTCATCTTCTATCAGCCAGAATTATTTCTCGAGGATCCACTATCGGTTTTCCTACCTGTAAGCTTTGTTCCGGATATTGAATTTACAGGTTTTAGAGGTCTTGCCAGTCACGGTGCAGCTATTGGTATTGCCATTGGAATGTACTTTTACAGCAAGAATGTAACAAAAAAATCTATCTTTTGGATTCTTGACCGTATAACAATTCCTGTAGCTTTAGGTGCTGTATTTGTTAGAATTGGAAATTTTTTGAATTCTGAAATCGTCGGTAAAGCAACAGGTTCAGACTTCGGAGTCATATTTGTGCAATTGGGAGAAAGCTTCCCCAGACATCCCGCTCAGTTGTATGAATCTGTTTCATATTTGATTCTTTTCGGAGTTTTATCTTTGCTTTTTTGGAAAACTAACCTCAAACAAAAGAAAGGTGTTCTTTTCGGAATATTTTTTACTTTACTATGGACTATTCGATTTTTGGTAGAGTATGTCAAGGAACCTCAAGTAGCGGAAAGGGCAGACTGGTTATTCAACACTGGACAATTATTGAGTATTCCTATGATTATAATTGGTTTAGGAATCATTTATTTTTCGAATAAAAAATCTCAAAAAAGTGAAGTTGTTTAAAATAATTTTTAGGTTAAGCTTGATCTTACTTGCAATATCTTGTCAATCTGAAAAAAAACAAGATCAAAATCTTACAAGAGAAATTCAATTTAAAAATGATACGCTTCTAAAGTTTATTAAAAACAAAGATACATTGTCTCCTGTTTTCAAAATTGAATTAGCTAAATCTGATTATGAAAAAGAAACGGGATTAATGCATAGAAAAAAAATGGAATCTAATCAAGGGATGCTTTTTATCTATGAGACTGAAAAGCTGAGACCCTCATTTTATATGAAAAACACTTACCTCCCACTTGACTTGATTTATTTTAATAAAAACCTAGAAATTGTAGATTTTAATTTAAATACCACACCGCTATCTGAAGAACTTATTCCTTCTGAAGTTCCTTCGATTTACGTTCTTGAATTAAATGCTGGTTCTGTTGATAAATTATCACTTGAAAGAGGTAATCAAATTATTTTATACTAAAAAAGGTAATCTTAAAGACTACCTTTTTTATAAAATGAGTTTACTAGAGGCTAATCCAAACAAACAATATTTTATTAGTTAAACGCATAAAAGGGTGTATTGTTACAATCATTAACACAGTTTAACACATTGATAATCAAAGCTAAAGCATTGTTCAACAAAAAAGAAAAAAGGAATGAAAAGCATAACTCTTGTCATTGGCGCTTCAGAAAATCCAAGTAGATATTCCAATAAAGCTATTCGTGCTTTGTTGCAGAATAACAAAGCCGTTATTGCTCTTGGCAAACGGAAAGGTGAAGTAAAAGGTGTTGAGATACAGACTAAAATTTCAACAGATAAGAAAGTTGATACTGTTACCTTATATCTGAATCCCAATCATCAAAAACAATACGAAGACTTTCTACTTGAACTTTGTCCTAAGCGAGTAATTTTTAATCCTGGTACAGAAAGCTTTGAGCTTCAAGATAAACTTGAAAAGGCAGGAATCAAAACTTTAAATGCCTGTACTCTGGTTCTTCTGGCTACAAATCAATATTAAGCCAAGAAAGGTTAGCAAACCATTCAAAATCAGAATAAAGAAGCCAAATTCAAAGTTCAGGTAAGCTAAGCTTAAACTACTGATAATATAAGAAAGAATAGGTGACAGAATCGCTACAATCGGTATCCATCTATCCTTAACTATCCATTTGGTAAACAATCCAAAAGCATACAGTCCTAAAAGTGGACCATAGGTGTATCCAGCAAATTCAAATAACTTATTGATAACACTCTTATCTGCGATTGCATATTTAAAAATCATCATCACAACAATAAGAACTAGAGAAATTAGAACATGAATATATTTTCTCACTTTGGTTTGAGAGGCTACAGAATATCTATCTTCGATATTAAGTATATCAATACTTATAGAAGTTGTAAGCGAAGTTAACGCGCTGTCTGCACTCGAATAAGCCGCTGCTACAAGACCTAATATGAAGGTGATTGCTACAGCTACACCTAGTACACCAGAAGTTGCGACTGCTGGAAATAAATCATCCCTTGTCTCTGAAATTCCAACCAAATCAGCATAATCGGTAAGGAGTAAACCTAGGAGCAAAAATAAAAAGTTGACCACAGTCAAAACCAGCGTAAACCAGAAGATATTTTTTTGAGCATCTTTAAGAGTTCTGCAGGTTAAGTTTTTTTGCATCATGTCCTGATCAAGACCTGTCATAACTATCGCGATAAACATTCCAGATATAAATTGTTTGAAGAAGAAGTCTGAACTTTTATAATCTTCAAAAAAGAAAATTTGAAAGTTATCGTGAGTCCCTAAGTAAGTCCATAAACTTTCTACCTGTAAAGCGTCTGAAATAAAATAAATAGAAATACCCAAGGCTATAAGCATAAATAGCGTTTGCAAAGTATCTGTCCATACTATAGTTTTTATTCCACTTCTGAATGTATACAGCCAGATTAGTAATATAGTAATGCTTACAGTTACATAATAAGGAATGCCTAATGCATCAAAAACTATGAGCTGAAGAACATTTGCCACCAAAAAAAGCCTGAAACTAGCACCCACTATCCTTGAAAGGATAAAATAGGAAGCCCCAGTCTTATAGGCATAATTGCCATAACGGGAATCTAAGTAAGTGTAGATAGAAGTAAGATTGAGCCTATAATATAGAGGCATAAGCACAAGACTTATTACGGCATATCCAATGGTATAACCGAGTACAACTTGAAAATAACTAAAGCTACTGAAAGCTACTGTACCAGGGATTGAAATGAAAGTGACACCACTAAGTGATGCACCTATCATCCCAAAAGCAACGAGATACCATGGAGATTGCTTATTGGCCTGGAAAAACTCAGAATTACTTCCGCTTTTATTGGTTAAAAATGAAATTAAAATAAGGACAACGAAATAAGCTAAAACAAGAAGTAAAATCTGGTAAGCCTGCATACATTTTATTTTGGCAGGCGAAAATACAAATGTTTACTTAAGTTTTTTATAAAAAGAAGACTCAAAATTGTATTTTAGCCCGGTATGGAATTTTCATCAAAGTATCTTGAAAAGGCGATTGAAGAGATTTCGCTATTACCGGGAATAGGTAAGCGGACTGCTCTTCGACTGGCTTTACACCTATTGAAGCAACCGCAAGCTCAAACTACAGATCTTGCAACCGCTTTAGTCGATTTAAAAACGAAAGTCAAACAATGTAAAAGTTGTAATAACATCTCAGACCACGATATTTGTGGTATTTGCAAAGACCAATCTAGGGATCAATCCATTATATGTGTTGTTGAAGATATAAGGGATGTTATGGCAATTGAAAATACAGAACAATACAAAGGAATTTATCACGTTTTAGGAGGTAAAATAAGTCCTATGGACGGGGTTGGACCAAATCAGTTGAATGTAGAAACTTTAGTAACCAAAGTAAATACTGGTAAGGTCAAAGAAATTATTTTTGCTTTAAGCAGCACTATGGAGGGTGACACAACCAACTTTTATATTTATAAACAGATACAGTCCTCAAAACGAGAATTAAAGACCTCTACAATAGCAAGAGGAATTTCAATAGGAGATGAATTGGAATATGCAGATGAAATTACTTTAGGAAGAAGTATTTTACAAAGAGTTCCATTTGAAAATTCATTAAAAAACTAATCTTTTTGAAACTTTCCATTGTTATTCTAAACTACAAAGTACCTCATCATTTGATGCTCTGCCTAGATAGCGTTACTAAATCAATTGAAAATATCGAAGCTGAAATAATTGTTGTAGATAATAAATCTTTGGACGCAAGCTGCGAATTAGTAAGAAAAAACTTCCCTGAAGTACGACTAATTAGTAATAAAGAAAATTTAGGATTTTCCAAAGGAAATAATATAGGTGTAAAAAAAGCTCAGGGAGAATTTCTCTGCATCCTAAATCCAGATACCGTTGTTCCTGAAGATTGCTTCGAAAATCTTTTAAAATATTATCAAGAATTGAAAAAACCCGGAGCTGTAGGCGTCCAATTGATCGATGGTTCAGGGAAATTTCTTAAAGAAAGTAAACGGAATATACCTACACCAAGAGTTGCTCTAAAGAAACTAACCGGAAACTCTTCGTCCTATTATAATTTTAAATTAAAAAAAGAAGATAAAGGATCTACTGATATATTGGTCGGAGCATTTATGTTTATGAAAACTGAAGTATATCTAAATATTGGAGGATTTGATGAAGATTACTTTATGTATGGGGAAGATATTGACTTAAGTTACAGAATTCTCAAGGCTGGCTTCCAAAACTACTACTTGGGTTCTGTAAAAGTTTTACATTTTAAAGGTGAAAGCACAATCAAGGACCAATTGTATGTTAATCGATTTTATGAAGCAATGTACATTTTTTACAAAAAGCACTTCAAGAATTATAAAACATCCTTTAGTCTGGTAAAACAGATTCTCAAACTAACTATGGCTTTAGAGAGAATAAAGCTTAAATCTATAAAAAATAGGAAACAAACATTTAAAGAAACCCTCTTAGTTTCTGAAAGTAAATGTTTGAGAAATAAAGTTGCAAACCGATTGAATTCTAAAATAAAGGTTTCCTCAAAAATAACATCAGAAGTGGAAAATTCGTTTATCATAATTGACTCTAATTACTTACAATACAGAGATTGTATAAATATCATGACTAATCTTAAGTCTAAGAATAATGCTTATAGAATAAAACCGAGAAATTATAATTTTATAATAGGAAGCGAAAGTAAGTATCTGAAAGGCGAAGTTATTGACCTAAGTTAAGAAGGTAAGAACTTAGGAATATAACTAGCTTAATTTTACTAAATTTGCAATCTGAAATACAAAAACACCTTTTAGGTTACATATATGGCAAAAAAAGAATTAAAGTTACCCAAAATGGGAGAAAGCGTTGCTGAGGCAACCATTACTAGTTGGCTTAAAGAAGTCGGCGATACTATCGAGGCTGATGAGGCGGTCCTTGAGATTGCAACAGACAAGGTAGACTCTGAAGTTCCAAGTGAATATGACGGCGTTTTGGTAGAAAAGTTATTTGATATAGATGATGTCGTTAAAGTTGGAGAGGTTGTCGCCATTATAGAGGTTGAAGGCGAAGAAGATTCTAGTGATGATACTGAGGGTGACTCTGTAGCTGAATCTGAAGAAATTGAAGAAGCTGCGTCTGTAGTTGAAGACAGTGTTAAACAAGCTGAAAATGTTGCTGGAACAAAAGCAGACTACTCAGATTCATCTAGATTCTACTCCCCTCTAGTCAAAAATATTGCTGAAAAAGAAAACGTTTCTTTCGATGAACTTGAAGCCATTCAAGGTACTGGTATGGACGAAAGGGTAACGAAAGATGACATTCTTGCCTACGTTAAAAACAAAAAAGAGAGTAAAACATCCTCACAGCAAAGTAAATCAAAAACAGCTTCGGAAGAAAAAACTGCTGGAACAAAAAAGACACAGCCTGTGCCTAATGTTAGCACCCCGGTAAATATAAATGCTGAGGATGAAGTTATTGAAATGAGCAGAATGGGAAAATTGATTTCCAGCCATATGATTGCTAGCACTCAAACTTCAGCTCATGTTCAGTCTTTTATTGAGGTGGACGTCACAGACGTCTGGAACTGGAGAAATAAATATAAAAATGAGTTTCAAAAAAGAGAAGGCGAAAAGCTGACCTTCACCCCTATTTTCATGGAAGTTGTTGCTAAAACCATTAAGGATTTCCCTAAAATTAATATCTCAGTAGATGGTGATAAGATTGTTATGAAAAAACATATCAATTTGGGAATGGCTGCTGCTTTGCCAGACGGCAATCTTATAGTTCCTGTAATAAGGTATGCAGATCAACTCAACTTGCTTGGCATGGCCAAGAAAGTGAATGATCTGGCGGGAAGAGCACGTAAGGGAAAGCTCAAACCAGATGAAACTCAAGGCGGAACTTATACGGTGACTAATGTTGGAACTTTTGGAAGTGTAATGGGTACACCAATAATCAATCAACCACAAGTTGGTATTTTAGCTTTGGGCGCTATAAGAAAAGTCCCAGCAGTTATTGAGACGCCAGAAGGCGACTTTATCGGAATACGCTATAAGATGTTCTTGTCACATAGTTATGACCATAGAGTTGTAAATGGTGCCCTTGGAGGTCAATTTATTCAGAGAATGAAAGAATATATAGAAAATTTTGATACTGAAAGAAGCATTTAATTTTCTTCATAGTTTAAACAAAAAGCCCTTAAATATTAAATTTAAGGGCTTTTTAAATTATTAAAACTGTAGGATTAATTTTGAGCAGGAAAAGATGAATCCAGATAATCTGGAATACCATTACCGTTTGAATCTTGAAAAGGTAAAACCAGATCTCCTCCTTCATCAAATTCTACTTCCTCTCGCGTTGAAACACCATCATCATCATCGTCACCATCTGCGTAGTTAGGGACTCTATCCTCGTCAGTGTCATCATCATTGACTCTTCTGTTTTCATTTACGTCCTCCATCCATGTAGGTACACCATCACGATCGTGATCTGACTCTATGGATTTATACAATTGAATATTAAATACAATAGGCTCATACGCACTAATACCAGAACCAGCTGGCGGAGAAGCGAAATAAGCAATGCCTGAAGGAATAAAAACAGATCCTATTCCAAAGTTATCATCGAAAGTTACAGTACCATCTGGGTTCTCAATAACACCAGTAGAACCTCTGAACTCATCCATCACCTCATAGAAGCCAATTATATTATTTGTCAGATCAAACCAAACAGGATTCGGAGAGTTATCAAAAACCTCTTTTTCAGTAATTGAAAAACCCTTGTAAGTTACAAGAACAGAATCTGCAAACGTTGGTTTTCTTTGTGACTGTGCTCCCTCACGTATTTGTAAATAGTATAATGTATAGTCAATTTCTAGCTGTGTAACAGTTTTTGATTTAAGAAACTCAGATTCCATTACTGGTTGCTTATCCGTATCTCCTTCTTCTATCTCTTTGAAGACTATATTTTGAAAGTTTGAATTTTGAGAATTTTCTTCAAACACATAATAGTGAGTTTCTAAAAAGGTCTCGATTTGCTCCATATTTTCAACCTTTACCTCTTCAACATCTCTTGTAACTACTTCAGCCGGACCATCATCATCATTACTGCATGCAATCACTGTAAAAAAGATAAAAATTAAAACTAGATTTTGTATTTTCATTTAACTGTTATTTTGGTCGCAAGATACAATTTTCTTATATTTTTGTTTGAGATTAAATTTGTTTTTGATGAGGGTAGATAAATATTTGTGGGCAGTGCGATACTTTAAAACTCGAAGCATCGCCACCAATGCTTGCAAAAAAGGTCATGTGAAAATAGGAGGTGAATCCATAAAACCCTCAAGAAACGTTTATCCTACAGATAAGCTGGAAGTAAGAAAAAATCAAATCAATTATCAAATTGAAGTTTTAGATCTTCCCAAATCCAGAGTTGGAGCCAAACTGGTGAATATCTATTGTAATGATATTACTCCGAAAGAGAACTTGGAAAAATTAGATTTATTAAAGTATTCTCAAGATTATTATAGAAAGAAAGGAGCCGGAAGACCAACTAAAAAGGATAGAAGAGAATTAGATGACTTAAAAGAAAATACCAAAGACGATATAGACTAGTAAAATGAAAACAGAACCCACCTTAATTTTATCTGAGGAAGATATCGACATCAAGATTAAACGGATATCACTTCAGATTCTAGAAGCATGCATAAATGAAGAGTCTATAGTGGTTGCAGGTATTGAAAAAAATGGATTTAAAATGGCTGAGTCAATATTAAAAAATCTCAATAAACTATCTGAACAGTCTATTATCCTGACCAAGGTAAAAATTAACAAAAAGAATCCACTTAATAGTGTTGAAGTTTCTCTAACTCCGACAGAGTATAAAAACAAAAGTGTGATTTTAATTGATGATGTTCTCAATACGGGCTCTACCTTAATGTTTGCTGCTAAGCATTTTCTCGATGTTCCATTAAAGCAATTTAAAACAGCTGTTTTGGTCGATAGAAATCATAAAAAATATCCTATTAAAGTCGACTTTAAAGGAATATCTTTATCAACATCATTAAATGAAAGTGTGAAAGTTGATTTCAATGCTCCAGCAAAAGCAGAATTGATTTAAACGTTCTTATTAAGTAACCTTAGTAATTCACTTAAGCTTTCATTGACGTTACTTCCGGTCAAATCTAAAACGTGATCTGCGAGAAAATAAAATTGCTGACGTTCAAATAAATGTTTTCTCACAAATTCTTCGAATTCAGATTCGTCTTGGTAGTGAGCTATGAGAGGGCGCTTTGACCGCTGATGATATAGCTTAGCAACAAGCTCATTAAGCTGAAGTTTTAAGTAAACAGAAATAGTATCATTAGCTTCCACAATTTCTTTCATATTATTTCCATAAACCGGAGTCCCTCCTCCCAATGATAAAACTATATCTTCATCTCTTGAAAGAATCTCTTTCAAATAGTAAGATTCTCTTTTTCGGAAATAGATTTCACCTTTAGTTTTAAATAATTCTGGTATACTTAAACCCTCCTCAGCCTCAATGTAAGTGTCTAAATCGATAAAATTAAACTCCAAGGAATCTGCTAAGACCCGCCCAAGCGTTGACTTTCCAACTCCCATATATCCCAACAAAACTACTTTCATAAACTTCAACTTTGAACAAATTAAAAATGTTTCAAATTTAATTTATTTTTGCTTGAAATAACAAACTAAGATATTATATTTGCACCCGCAAAAAGACGCAAAAGATCTGGTAGCTCAGTTGGTAGAGCATCTCCCTTTTAAGGAGAGGGTCCTGGGTTCGAGCCCCAGCCAGATCACTTTATAAAATGTGTTTTGTTAGTTGGTTCAAGAGTTTTAGAGATA